>ERZ1645187.139-NODE-139-length-68747-cov-152.327141_pt1 | contig 68747 bp, 57 predicted proteins | sample MGYA00575352_ERZ1645187 | MGnify/ENA primary metagenome ERZ1645187 (study PRJEB40837, sample SAMN11349314) | freshwater sediment metagenome | isolation source: river sediment | host: Sediment | place: India: Wazaribad , New Delhi | collected 2017-02-21 ... | reverse complement strand
CCGCCGCCGAGGTCGCCGGCGATGCCGTCGGCGTCGTGGATGCCGGCGACGATGCCAAAGGCGGCGAGCCGTGCCTCGTCGGCGCCGGAGAGCACCGACACGGGCACGCCGCAGATGCGTTCGAGCTCGGCGACGAAGGCGGGGCCGTTGGTGGCCTCGCGCGCCGCGGCGGTGGCGAGCACGTGCAGCGTCGCGGCGCCGCACTGGTCGGCGATGTGTTTGAAACGCTTGACCGCGGCGAGCGCGCTGCGGAGCGGTCCTTCGCCGAGGGTGTTGGATTTCGACAGGCCCTTGCCGAGCCCGGCGAGCACCTTCTCGTTGAAGATCAGCGTCGGCGAGCGCGTCAGGCGTTCGTAGACGACCAGACGCACCGAGTTCGAGCCGATGTCGATGACGGCGATCGGCGCCGAACCGCCGATGCGGCCGGGGGCCTTCGGGTCGCAGACGAGCCCGCGCCAGCCCGGCTCACTTGCGCCGGTCACGGACGATGTTGCGCGGTTGATCGGTCTTCGAGGATTTGCCACGGCCCGACAACGATGGGTTGGTCATGAAGTACTTGTGCGCGTTGAAGGGCTCCTCGCCCTCCGCCGGACGGATGCGTTCGTGACCGCCGTCCGGAAGGAGGCGCCAGCTCTGCTGGTTGTCCTTCAGATTGGCGACCATGATCTGGTCGAGGATCTGTTCGTGCACCGTCGGGTTGGTGATCGGAGCGAGCACCTCGACGCGCCGGTCCAGATTCCGCGGCATCATGTCGGCCGACCCGATGTAGACGATCGCCCGCGCCGAGGGAAGGCCGTGGCCGTTGCCGAAGCAGAAGACGCGGGAGTGTTCCAGGAAGCGGCCGACGATCGACTTCGCCCGGATGTTGTCGGAGAGGCCGGGCACGCCGGGCCTCAGACAGCAGATGCCGCGGGCGACGATGTCGATCTTCACCCCCGCCCGGCTCGCCTCGTAGAGCTTGTCGATGATGCGCGGGTCGACCAGCGAGTTGATCTTGAACCAGATCTGGGCAGGGCGTCCGGCCTTGGCGTGTTCGATCTCGGTATCGATGTGGCCGACGAGGCGTTGGCGCAGGCTGAGGGGACTCACCGCCATGCGTTCCAACTCCTCCGGCTGCGCGTAGCCGGTGATGAAGTTGAAGATGCGCGCGACGTCGCGGCCGGTCGCCGGATCGGCGGTGAAATAGCTGAGGTCGGTGTAGATGCGCGCCGTGATCGGGTGGTAGTTGCCGGTGCCGATGTGGCAATAGGTCGCGAGTGCACCCTGTTCACGGCGCACCACCATCGACAGCTTGCCGTGGGTCTTCAACTCCATGAAGCCGAAGACCACCTGGACGCCGGCGCGCTCCAGATCGCGGGCCCAGCGGATGTTGGCCTCCTCGTCGAAGCGTGCCTTGAGTTCGACGACCGCGGTCACCGACTTGCCGGCCTCCGCCGCCTCCGACAGGGCGCGGACGATCGGGCTGTCGTTGGAGGTGCGGTAGAGAGTCTGCTTGATCGCCACCACGTCCGGGTCGCGTGCCGCCTGCATCAGGAACTGCACGACGACGTCGAAGCTCTCGTAGGGGTGATGGACGACGAGGTCCTTGGCCTTGATCGCAGCGAAACAGTCGCCGCCGAATTCGCGGATGCGCTCGGGGAAGCGCGGCGCATAGGGCGTGAACTTGAGGTCCGGTCGATCGATCGAGACGAGTTGCGAGAGTTCGTTGAGGGCGATCAGGCCGTCGACCAGGAAGACGCCGTCGGCGTCGCAGCTGAGCGACTCGGCGACGAATTCGCGCAGGCGTTCCGGCGTGGCGTTCTCGATCTCCAGCCGGATGACGCTGCCCCGCCGCCGCCGCTTGAGCATCGACTCGAACACCCGCACGAGGTCTTCGGCCTCCTCCTCGATCTCGATGTCCGAGTCGCGGATGACCCGGAAGACGCCCTTCGACTTCACCGTGTAGCCGGGGAAGAGGCCCTCGATGTGCAGACAGATGGCGGTTTCGAGCGCGATGAAGCGGCGGACCCCGGGCTGCCCCTCCGGCGTCGGCAACTCGATGAAGCGGGTCAGGGTCGACGGCATACGGATCAGGGCGGTCATCCCCTCCCCGCCGTTGCTGCGCGCCAGATCGAGCACCAGAGAGAAACCGAGATTGGGAATGAACGGGAAGGGATGGGCCGGATCGCAGGCGAGCGGGGTCAGGACCGGGAAGATGTGGGCGAGGAAATGATTCTCCAGCCACTGCCGCTCCGTCTTGGTCAGACCGTCGCCCTCGACCAGGACGATGCCGGCGGTCTGCAGGTCGACGTGCAGCTCGCGCCACAGCCGTTGTTGCTCGGCGGTCAGTTCCGCCACCGCCACACCGAGCTCGACGAGTTGCTCGGCGGCGGTCAGGCCGTCGTCGGAGCGCGCCAGGATGCCGGCGCGCTGCTGTTCGACCAGGCCGGAGACGCGGACCATGAAGAATTCGTCGAGGTTGGCTGCCGAGATCGACAGGAAACGCAGCCGCTCGAGCAGCGGGTGATCGGTGTTGGCGCTTTCCTCGAGCACCCGGCGATTGAAGGCGAGCCAGGACAGTTCGCGATTGAGGAAGCGCCGCGGGCTGCCGACGAGGTCGCTCGGCGGCGACTGGGGTTTCTCGGTCCTCGGGGTCACGTGACTGGATCTCCTTCCGCCGCGACGGCTTCGGCGAACCGGGCCATCGTTCTCATCTTTCATCATCGTTTCGTGACGGATTGTTTTCCTCCGCGGCGGCGGCGTCCAGTCCGGGGAGTTGCGGTTCCGCATCGAAGCCGCGGGCGAGAACCGCGGCGGCGAGTACCCGGGTTATCGGGCCCTTGGCGGCGAGCGCTTCGCGGTCGAGCACGTCGACGAGATGGACGGCGGCGGCGAAGCTGCGTTCCATCCGTCGCGCCAGGAAGGCGACGACCGCGGGATCCACCGTGGTCTGGCGATCGGCGAAGAGTTTCGCGAGCACCGCCTCGAGCAGAGGGTCGTCGGGCAGGCCGAGCTCTGTCGCCACCGCGGCACGCAGGCGCGAGGCGAGATCCGCCAGGTCGACGTCCCAGGCGGCGGGCGGCCGCCGGGCGGTGATCAGGCAGCGACCGCCGCGCTGGCGCACGGCGTTGAGCAGATGGAAGAGTGCCCGCTCGTCGGTGTCCTCGCCGGCGTCCTCGACGACGACGGTCGCGGACGCGAGCGCCAGCGGGTCGAGGTCGGCGAGGTCGGAGGCGGCGACGGTGACGGCGCCGGTCGCCGCGGCGAAGACGGTGGCGAGATGGGTCTTGCCCGCCCCTTCCGGTCCGATCAGGAGCAGCACGTCGCTCGGCCAGAGCTCGGCCGTGACCAGATCGAAGGCGGCGCGATTGGCGGTGGAGACGACGTAGTCGTCGCTCCCGAGCGCGGCTTCGACCGGCAGAGCGAGCGTCAGTTGCCGCGGCGGCTCAGCCATCCGGCGTCTCCGCGGCGCCGGGCGGGGTCGCGCCGGTGTAGAACGGGCTCGCCAGATATTGGTCGATGGCGAAACGGGTGAGGACGCCGATCGCAGCGGAGGCGGGAACCGCCACCAGCATACCGACGAAACCGAAGAGCGAGCCGAAGGCGAAGAGCGAGAACAGCAGCCACACCGGATGGAGCCCGACCGAACGTCCGACCCAGTGCGGCGTCAGGATCCAGCCCTCGAGCGCCTGCCCTCCGGCGAAGATCGCCGCCACCATCACCAGACCGTGCCAATCCGGCCAGTACTGGACCAGCGCCACGATCAGTCCGACGACGAGTCCCGAACCGAAGCCGACATAAGGGATGATGCCGAGCAGGCCGGACATCATTCCGATGAGCAGGCCGAATTCGAGCCCGACCAGGGCGAGGCCGAGGCCGTAGTAGATACCCATGGCGATGCACACCGACACCTGTCCACGGACGAAACCGGAGACGGCGTCGTCCATGCGACCGGCGAGCAGCCGCACCGTGTCGCGATGGCGCGGCGGCACCCAGGCGTCGATGAGACCGATCATCCGATCCCAGTCGACCAGCATGTAGGCGGCGACCACCGGCGAGATCACCAGGATCGACAGCACCGAGACGATGGCCTGGCCGCCGTTCCACAGCGACTGCAACACCCGGGTGACCCAGCCCGCACCCTGGCTGAGCGCCGTCTGCAGGCCACCCTCGAGCGCCTTGGCGTCGCCGCCGAGCAGCTTGCGCAATTCGCCGTCGAACCAGGGTCCGACCAACTCCTGAAGGCGGGTGAAGAGGCTCGGTAGCCGATCGAGCAGTCCGGCGAGCTGGTGGCCGAGCAGCGGCACCACCAGGATCAGCCCGGCCACGAGGGCGACGAAGATGGCGAGCACGATGGTGAGCGCCGCCAGTCCGCGCGACAGACCCCACCCCTCGAGCCGGTCGGCGAGCGGATCGAGCAGATAGGCGAGTGCGATGCCGGCGACGAAGGGCAGCAACACGCCCTTGAACAGCCACAGGAACAGCACGAAGCCGGCGAGTGCGCCGAGCCAGAACCGCAATTGCCGTTCGAGCGTCACGTCTTTCTCTCCTGCGATCGTCGGCGGCGCGACATCAACCCGCCCGACCGGGGTCGCCCGGCTCCGACGACATGGCGCGGAGCCAGTCGACGACATAGGCGGTCCCCGAGACGAGCGTCAATCCGACGACGAGCGTCATGCCCACCGTCCACAATGGGCCCGGATCGAAACCGAAGGCCTTCGCCGCCAACACCAGCGCGGCGAAGCCGATCTGAGCCATGGTATTGGCCTTCGACACCAGCTTGGGCTGGATCGGCAGACGCCGATCGAGGCCCCAGGACAGCATCACGCCGCCGACGATCAACACGTCGCGCGACAGCACCAGGATCGCCAGCCACACCGGCAGTTCCCGGATCACCGCCATGGTGACGAAGATCGAGACGAGCAGCAATTTGTCGGCGAGCGGGTCGAGGTAGGCGCCGAGTTCCGATTTCTGGTCGAACGCGCGGGCGATGAAGCCGTCGATGCCGTCGGAGACGCCGGCGACGAGAAACACCCAGAAGGCGAGCGCGAAATGGCCCGACAGGATGGCGTCGATGGCGATCGGCACCAGAACCAGACGGAACACCGAGATCAGATTGGGAATGGTGATGCTGCGGTTCAAGGACGGTCAGCTCCCCGCTCGTCGGCGCCGGTCTCCAATGTGGCGCCGACGGGCACGAACTCCAAGAGGTGTTCTGACGAACACGCGACACTCGTCTCCTTACGGGCTTGCCAAAGCGCCGCCGATCGTCCATCCCCACGGGCGAGCAGTCGGGACGCGGAGAAGCGACATGTCCGAGGGCAAGAACAGCTGGACCTACGCCGAGTCGGGCGTCGACATCGAGGTCGGAAATGCGCTGGTCCGGCGCATCGCACCGATCGCCAAGGCGACGGCCCGCCTCGGCGCCGACACCGCCATCGGCGGTTTCGGCGGCCTTTTCGACCTCAAGGCCTGCGGTTTCCGTGATCCGGTCCTGGTCGCCGCGAACGATGGCGTCGGAACCAAGCTCAAGATCTCGATCGAGACCGGCATCCACGACACGATCGGCATCGATCTCGTCGCCATGAGCGTCAACGACCTCGTCGTTCAAGGCGCCGAGCCGCTGTTCTTCCTCGATTATTTCGCCACCGGCAAACTCGACATCGACGTCGCCGAGCGGGTGATCGAGAGCATCGCCCGCGGCTGCCGCATGGCGGGGTGCGCGCTGATCGGCGGCGAGACCGCCGAGATGCCCGACATGTATCGGGCCGACGACTACGATCTCGCGGGTTTCGCCGTCGGTGCGGTCGAACGTGACGATCTCCTGCCGAAGAAGACCACGGGTCCCGGCGACGTGCTGCTCGGCCTCGGCTCCTCCGGCGTCCATTCCAACGGCTATTCGCTGGTGCGCCGTCTGGTGAAGTCGGCCGGGCTCGAATGGAACGACGAGGCACCGTTCCAGCCCGGTACCTCGGTCGCTCGCGCCCTGCTCGAGCCGACGCGCATCTACGTCAAGCCGATCCTCGAGGTGATGCGCTCGATCGGTGGGGTCAAGGCGATGGCTCACATCACCGGCGGCGGCTTCCTGGAGAACATCCCGCGGGTGCTGCCGGATCTCTGCGTCGCCGAGATCGATCTCTACGCCTGCGCCGTGCCGCCGGTGTTCAAGTGGCTGGCGACGGTCGGCAACATCTCGGAGAACGAGATGCTGCGCACCTTCAACTGCGGTATCGGCATGGTGCTGGTGGTGGAGGCCGACAAGGCGCACGACATCTCGGAAGCCTTCCGCGCCAAGGGCGAGAGTTGCGTCACCCTCGGCTGGCTGCAGGACGGGTCGGGCCGCGATGCCGCCGAGCACGGCAAGCGGGCCTGGGTCGACACCCGCGGCAAGCTCGACCTCACCTGGCCACCGCGTCGATGAGCCCGGCCGCCGCCTCCGTGACCCGCCGTCGCGTCGGGATCCTGATCTCCGGCGGCGGTTCCAACATGGCGGCGCTGATCGCGGCGGCGCAAGATCCCGCCTACCCGGCCGAGATCGTCTGCGTCGTCTCCAATCGCGCCGACGCGGGGGGGCTCGCCAAGGCGCGCGCTGCCGGCGTGCCGCATGTCGTCGTGGTCGACCACAGGACCCATCCCACCCGCGAGGACTTCGAACGGACCGTGCAGGCCGAACTCGAGGCGGCAGGTGTCGAGATCGTTGCGCTCGCCGGGTTCATGCGGTTGCTGACGCCGTGGTTCATCGCGCGTTGGCACGACCGTCTGATCAACATCCACCCTGCCCTGCTGCCCTCCTACAAGGGGCTCCACACTCATGCGCGGGCGCTCGCCGACGGGGTCAAGATCGCCGGCTGTACGGTGCATTTCGTCCGGCCGGAGATGGATGTCGGCCCGATCATCGTCCAGGCGGCGGTGCCGGTCCGCGACGACGACACGCCCGAAACGCTCGCCGCCCGAGTGCTCACTCAGGAGCACCGGATCTATCCGTCGGCGCTCGCCCGCGTCGCGAGCGGGGCGGTCCGGGTGGCTCGCGATGGCGACGGTAACGAGGTGGTCAGGACGGAGGGCGCGGTGGCGACGGAGGCGAGCCTGATCTCGCCGGACCGGCCGTAGCACCTGCATCTAACGGCGGCGGACCTTCTCGATGAACGCGAACACGTCGCCGACGTCGTGCACCTGCGGGACGTCGGGGCGCGTCGGCGGCTGGACGACGATCACCGGCAGACCGAGGTCACGTGCCGCGACGATCTTCGCGTAGGTCGCCGACCCGCCCGAATTCTTGGTCACCACCACCTCGATCGCCTCGCGCACCATCAGCTCTCGCTCGGCGGCGAGATCGAACGGTCCGCGACCGAGCAGCAGTGCGTGACGCGGCAGACCGGGCAGATCGCCCGGGTGATCGATGGTGCGAATGAGATAGTGGTGCCGGGGCGCGGCTTCGAAGGATGCAAGTCCGAGCCGGCCGGTGGTCAGCAGCACGCGTCGCGGCGTCTCGCCGAGGGCGCGGGCGGCCGCGTCGAGATCGCCGACCTCGACCCAGCGGTCGCCGGGCTCGCGGCTCCACGGCGGGCGGACGAAGGCGACGATCGGCGTTCCGGTGAGCCGCGCCGCTTCCGCCGCGTTGCGCGAAATCTGCGCCGCGAAGGGATGGGTGGCGTCGACCAGCACGTCGATCGCCTCGTCGCGGAGGTAGGCGGCCAGCCCTTCCACCCCGCCGAAGCCGCCGATCCGTGTCGGGATCGGCTGCGCCGCCGGCGCCTCGGTCCGGCCGGCGAGCGACAGCGTCGCCGCGATGTCGGGACGTGCCGAAAGCGCCTTGGCCAAACCGCTCGCTTCCGTGGTACCACCCAGCACCAGAACCCGCATGACCCCTCCCGGGAGCGCATCCATGATCGATCCGGCCGCCACCCATCCGTGGCTCGCCATCCTCGGCCTCGGCGAAGACGGCCTCGACGGCCTCTCTCCTGCCGCGCGCCGGCTTCTCGATCAAGCCGAACTCGTCGTCGGCGGCAAGCGTCATCTCGATCTGGTCGGCGAGGTGAAGGGAGAGAAGCTCGCCTGGCCGTCGCCGCTGACCGACGCGTTTCCGGCGATCCTCGCCCGACGCGGCCGTCCGGTGGCGGTGCTCGCCTCGGGCGATCCCTTCTCCTACGGCGTCGGCTCGCTCCTCGCCCGCCACGTGCCGCCGACCGAATATGTCACCATTCCTGCCCCATCTGCCTTCTCGATGGCGGCGGCGCGGGTCGGTTGGGCGGTGCAGGACTGCGCCCTGGTCACCCTGCACGGCCGCGCCTTCGAGAAGATCGTGCCGCATCTCCAGCCCGGCCGCCGCATCCTGGTGCTCTCCTGGGACGGCACCACGCCCGGCCGCTTGGCCGAGCATCTGCGCAGCCACGGCATGGGACGCTCGAAACTGATCGTGCTCGAGGCGATGGGCGGGGTGCGCGAGCGCGTCCATGCCACGACTGCCGACGACTTCGACCGCGCCGACCTCGATCCCCTGAACACCGTGGCGATCGAGGTGGTGGCGGATGCGGGTGCCCGCGTATTGCCGCTCGCCGCCGGTATTCCCGACCACTTCTTCGACAACGATGGACAGATCACCAAACGCGAGGTGCGTGCCGTGACCCTGTCCAAGCTGGCGCCGCGCCATGGCGAACTGCTGTGGGACGTCGGCGCCGGCACCGGTTCGATCGCCATCGAATGGATGCTCGCCGACCCGAAGAACCGCGCGGTGGCGATCGAGCCGCGCCCCGATCGGCTGGCCCGCATCGCCCGCAATGCGGCGGCCTTCGGCGTGCCGGATCTGGCGATCGTCGAGGGTTTCGCGCCCGCGGCCCTCGCCGGCCTGCCGACGCCCGACGCGGTCTTCCTCGGCGGGGGTGGCTCCGACACCGAACTGGTGAAGCTCTGCATGGCGCGCCTCGCGCCGGGTGGACGACTGGTGATCAATGCGGTGACGCTCGAGACACAGGCCGAAGTGATCGGCCACGCCAGAGCGTTCGGCGGCGAACTGGTGCAGATCTCGATCGCACGAGCCGTGCCCCTGGGCCGCTTCCACGGCTTCAAACCGGCGATGCCGATCGTCCAGTGGACCTGGGAGAAGCCGGGGGACAGGCCTGTGGAGAACCCGTGGACGAGCGGGGGAGACACGGGGGACGACGAGGTGGAGGGCGAGGGATGACCTCCCGTCCCTTTCTCGCGGTCGGCGTCGGCTGCCGCTCCGGGGTCGCCGGTCGGGTGATCGCCGATCTGGTCGAACGAGCGCTCGCCGCCTGTGACCGGCCGGGCTTGCCGGCAGCGATGTTCACGGTGGTGGACAAGGCCCAGGAGGCCGGCATCGGCGAAGCCGCCGCGTCGCTCGGCCTCGCCCTCGTCCATCTGCCGCGGACGGCGCTGGCGGCGGTCGCCGACAAGGTGGCAACCCGGTCGGAGAAGGTGGTCGAACTCTTCGGTGTACCGTCGATCGCCGAAGGTGCGGCGCTGGCGGGGGCAGGTCCGGCGAGCCGGTTGGTGGTGGACCGCATGGCCGATCGCGGCGCCACGGTGGCGGTGGCGATCGGCGGGGAAGCAGTCGGAGAACAGGACGCATGACCGTGCATTTTATCGGCGCCGGCCCCGGTGCCGCCGACCTGATCACCGTGCGCGGTCGCGATCTGCTGGCGAAGTGCCCGGTGGTGATGTGGGCCGGCTCGATCGTCGCGCCCGAGCTTCTCGCCCATGCCCGCGCCGACGCCCGCATCGTCGACACCGCTCCGCTGTCGCTCGACGAGATCGAGGCGGAGTTCGTGCGGGCGCAGGCGGCGGGCGAGGACGTGGCGCGGCTCCATTCCGGCGATCTCTCGGTGTGGAGCGCCATGGGTGAGCAGATCCGCCGGCTCGCCAGGCACGGCATTCCCTACACCGTGACCCCCGGTGTCCCCTCCTTCGCCGCCGCCGCCGCGGTGCTGGGCCAGGAACTGACACTGCCCGAGGTCGCCCAGTCGCTGGTTCTGACCCGCACCTCGGGGCGCGCCTCGGCGATGCCGGAGAGCGAGACCCTCGCCGCCTTCGCCGCGACGCGGGCGACGCTCGCCATCCACCTCTCGATCCACGTGCTGCCGAAGATCGTCGCCGAGCTGACCCCGGCCTACGGTGGTGGTTGCCCGGTCGCCGTCGTCTTCCGCGCCACCTGGGCCGACGAGAAGGTGATCCGCGGCACCCTCGCCACCATCGAGGCGGAGGTGGCGGCAGCGGGCGGGCTGGAGCGTACGGCGCTGATCCTGGTCGGCCGGGCGCTCGAGGCGGAGGAGTTCCGCGAAAGCGCGCTCTACGATGCCGGCTATCAGCGCCGCTTCCGCGGCCGCGATTCACGGCCGGAGTGAGCGATCGCGCCGGCCACGGCGCGTCCGCGTCGGCGGCGCTCGCCGGGCACGGTCGCCATGCGCCGGTATCTCTGGGCAGGACGCCCGAAACCCGCTATCGATCGAGGAAAGTGGCGGCTCGCACCTTGCTAAGTGAGCCACCGCGGTCTCTCGCCCCGCCCCCTCCTCGAGACGAGCCTCCGGCTCGGAGTGGTTCCTCTTGTCCCCATCCGAACATCGCGATACCCGGGAAGGCTTTCTCTTCGCCGGAGGGGCCTACTTCATCTGGGGCTTCCTGCCGCTCTACATGAAGGCGTTGGCGCACGTGCCGGCCTGGGAGGTGGTGCCGCACCGGATCCTGTGGTCGCTGCCGATCGCCGCGTCGGTGGTGTGGTGGCAGGGGCGCGCCGGCGCCGTGATCGAGGCTCTGACTTCGCCGCGTGCCCTGGCCATGGCCCTGACCACGGCGGCGCTGATCTCGATCAACTGGGGCACCTACGTCTGGGCGATCGGCGCCGGGCGGGCGCTGGAGACGGCGCTGGGCTACTACATCAACCCGTTGTTCTCGGTGTTCCTCGCCGCCGTGCTGATCGGCGAACGGCTGAGCCCGCCGCAGATCTTCGCCATCGTGCTGGCAGCTCTCGCGGTGGCGCTGCTCACCTGGGAGGCCGGTGGTGTTCCCTGGGTGTCGATCGTGCTCACCGTCACCTGGGGCTTCTACGCCTATTTCAAGCGTACGCTGCCGGTCGATCCGACCCAGGGATTCCTGCTCGAGATCATGCTGCTGACACCACCGGCCGCGGCGATGTACGCGTGGTTCGAAGTCCAGGGGACGTCGCACCTCGGCCACGGCGGCGGAATCGACACCGCACTCCTCCTCGGCACCGGCGTCATCACCGCGGTCCCGCTGATGCTCTATGCCGTCGGCGCGCAACTGCTCCGGCTGTCGACCATCGCGGTGATGCAATATTCGGCGCCGACCATGATCTTCCTGATCGCCGTCTTCGTCTTCCACGAACCCTTCGGCCCGTCGAAGCTCGTCGCCTTCGGCCTGATCTGGACGGCGCTGGTGATCTACACCTGGACGCTGATCGCCGGGGCACGGCGGACGGCGACCAGCTGAGACACGTGGCGCCGGGGTCACGTCGGGCGTGCGTCGCCGATGCGGTTCACCCGCACCGCCCCGCACGGCGGGGAAACGATCACCGTCTCGGTGTCGAGGGGAACAATCGGCGAACAAATTCCCTCACCGTCCTGTTCCGTGACAGAATGCGGGTGATTCGGCGAGGCGGACGGGCTATGACCGGCGCCCTCCGCCGGACGGCGGCGGACGATCCACCAGATGCGGGTACCGGGCATGGCGAGTGACGATCTCTTCGGCGGCGGGGCGACGGCGCGCAAGGTGGCGCCGCGGACGCCGGCCGCCAAGGCAGAGGCGGTCAAGGCGGCCCTGACGCTCGCCGCCTCGTCGAAGCGCGCCACCCCGGGCGAGAGCGACTACGACGCCTCCCATATCGAGGTGCTGGAGGGGCTCGAGCCGGTGCGGCGGCGGCCGGGCATGTACATCGGCGGCACCGACGAGAAGGCGCTGCACCACCTGTTCGCCGAGGTCATCGACAACTCGATGGACGAAGCGGTGGCCGGCCACGCCTCGTTCATCGAGGTCACCCTGGATGCCGACGGGACGCTGACCATCGCCGACAACGGCCGCGGCATTCCGGTCGACCCGCACCCGAAGTTCCCCGACAAGTCCGCCCTCGAAGTGATCATGACCATGCTGCACTCGGGCGGAAAGTTCGACGGCAAAGCCTACGAGACCTCGGGTGGTCTGCACGGCGTCGGTGTCTCGGTGGTCAATGCGCTCTCGGAGTTCCTGGAGGTCGAAGTCGCGAAGAACCGCCGGCTCTATCGCCAGCGCTTCTCGCGCGGCGCGCCGCAGGGCACGCTCGAGAGCCTCGGCGAGGTGATGAACCGCCGCGGCACCACCGTGCGCTTCCGCCCCGACACCCAGATCTTCGGCGAGGGGGCCAAATTCAAGGCCGAGCGGCTCTATCGGATGGCACGCTCCAAGGCCTATCTCTTCGGTGGCGTCGAGATCCGTTGGTCGTGCGCGCCGGGGTGCATCTCCGCCGCCGAGCCGGTGCCGGACAGGGCGGTGTTCCACTTCCCCGGCGGCCTCAAGGACTTTCTCGCCGAACGGCTGAAGGGCGAGCGCCTCGTCTGCGAGGACTTCTTCGCCGGCAAGACGGCCAAGACCTCCGGCCACGGCGCGGTGGAATGGGCCGTCGCCTGGTTCGCCGGCGACGGTTTCGTCTCGTCCTACTGCAACACCGTGCCGACCCCCGAGGGCGGCACCCACGAGGCCGGCTTCCGCATCGCGTTGCTGCGCGGGTTGAAGTCCTACGCCGATCTCGTCGGCAACAAGCGCGCCGGGGTGCTGACCACCGACGACGTCATGACCTCGTCGGGGGCGATGCTGTCGGTCTTCATCCGCGAGCCGGAGTTCGTCGGCCAGACCAAGGACAAGCTGGCCACTCAGGAGGCGAGCCGCATCGTCGAGACCGCGATCAAGGACGCCTTCGACCATTGGATCGCCGCCTCACCGGCCAATGCGGCCAAGCTCCTCGATTGGACGATCGAGCGCGCCGAGGAACGCCTGAAGCGGCGGCAGGAGAAGGAGGTCCTGCGCAAGACCGCGGTCAGGAAGCTGCGCCTGCCGGGCAAGCTCGCCGATTGTTCGGATCAGGCGTCGCAGGGCTCGGAACTCTTCATCGTCGAGGGTGATTCGGCCGGTGGCTCGGCCAAGCAGGCGCGCGACCGCCGCTCGCAGGCGGTGTTGCCGCTCCGCGGCAAGATCCTCAACGTCGCCTCGGCGACACGGGAGAAGCTCGGGCAGAACCAGCAGCTCGCCGATCTCGTCCAGGCGCTCGGGTGCGGCCTGCGGTCGGCCTATCGCGACGAGGATCTGCGCTACGACAAGATCATCGTCATGACCGACGCCGACGTCGACGGCGCCCACATCGCCTCGCTGCTCGTCACCTTCTTCTGGCGCGAGATGCCCAATCTGGTGCGCAGCGGCCACCTCTATCTCGCGGTACCGCCGCTCTACCGGCTGACCCACGGCGCCAAAACCGTCTATGCCCGCGACGAGGTGCATCGCGAGGAGCTGATGCGGACGGTGTTCAAGAACAAGAAACCGGAGATCGGCCGCTTCAAAGGTCTCGGTGAGATGATGCCGAACCAGCTCAAGGAGACGACGATGGACCCGCGGACGCGGACCCTGCTGCGCGTCGCCATCCTCGACGACAGCGAGCAGCCGACGGCGGATTCGGTCGAGCGACTGATGGGCAACAAGCCCGAGGCGCGCTTCGCCTTCATCCAGGAACGCGCCGCCTTCGCCGACGAGCTCGAACTCGACATCTGAGGGCGGGTCGACCGATGGTCGGCTGCGGCAGTGGCGGCGTCTCGGCCGATCGTGACCGGCCTCGGCACCGCCGCGGTCCTCCCCTCACCGCCCCATCCCCGGATCCGCTTCCTCGTCGCGGAAGACGAAGGCCTGGGTTCGGTCGATCGCAACGGCGACGCGCGTCCCGGTCTCGAGCGGGTGACGGGCGTCGACGTGGGTGTCGACCGGCCGCTCCAGTCCGTCGATGGCGAGGCGGACGGTGCGGTGTTCGCCGATGAAGCGGGTCGAGACGACGGTCGCGGCGAACTCGCCCTCGTCGGCGGTGAGGTCGAAGGCGTCACGGCGCAGGCAGACGAGTGCAGGCCCGTCGGCGAGGCCGGGTGCGGCGAAGGAGCCGAGTGGGGTCTCCGCCCGGCCGTGACGCACCGTCGCCGGCATCTCCTCGAGATCGGCGAAGAAGGCCGCAGCCCAGCGGTCGACCGGGCATCGCCACACCTCCTCCGGCGTGCCGACCTGAACGATCCGGCCACCGCGCATCAGGGCGATGCGGTCGGCGACCGCCATGGCGTCGTCCGGATCGTGGGTCACCATCAGCGCCGCCGCCCCCGACGACCGCAGGAGTGCGATCGTCTCCTGGCGCATCCCGCGCCGGAGCCGCTGGTCGAGATTGGAGAAGGGCTCGTCCATCAGCAGCACCGCCGGTCGTGGCGCCAACGCCCGGGCGAGCGCCACCCGTTGCTGCTCGCCGCCCGACAACATGTGCGGATAGGCGCGGGCGCGTCCCGCGAGGCCGACACGGGTGAGCAGATCGCCGACCGTCGCCGTGATCTCGGTCTCGCTCCGCCCGGCGAGCCCGAACCCGATGTTGGCGGCGACGTCGAGGTGGGGAAAGAGCGCGTAGTCCTGGAACATCAGGCCGATGCCACGCGTCTCCGGCTCGACGAAGACGCCGTCGCCGGCGAGCACGCGGCCGCCGGCGGTGACCCGCCCGCCGGTCGGACGCTCGAGCCCGGCGGCGATCCTGAGCAAGGTCGTCTTGCCACATCCCGACGGCCCGAGCAGCGCGACGACCTCGCCCGGCCGCAGCGCCGCGGTCACGCCGACGAGCGCCGGGGTGCGACCGTAGACATGACGCACGTCGTCGAAGGCGAGGGCCGGAGGTGGGATCACGCCGTGTCTCCTTCCCCCGCGGCTTCGGGTGCCGTTGGTACCGACGTCCGTCGCCCGATCCGGGTCATCACGATGATCGGCAACAGCCCGAAGGCGACGATCAGGCAGGCGGCGATCGCGCCGTTCTCGTAGGTGCCGCGCGCCGCCTCGCCATAGAGGCGGGTCGACAGCGTCTCGAAACCGAGCGGTCGGAGCAGCAGCGTCGCCGGCAGTTCCTTCATGCAGTCGACGAAGACCAGCAGCGCCGCCCCGGCGTAGCTCGGCGTCAGCAGCGGCAGATGGACGGCACGCATTGCGCCGAAGCGGGTGCGTCCGAGCATCCGCGCCGACTGTTCGAGCGATGGTGACAGGCGCTCGAGCCCGGTCTCGATCTTCGAGGCGGCGAGACGGAAGAAACGCGCCACCAGGGCGATGACCAAACCGGCGAACGAGGCGGAGAGCAGCAGCCCGGTCGGCGCCCCGCCGAGGCCGGCGACGACGGTGCGGACGAACCCGTCGAAGCCGCCGTAGACGACGAGGAGCCCGATGGCGAGCACCGTACCGGGCACGGCGTAACCGACCGAGGCGATGCGCAGGGCGCCGGCGTGAAGAACCGAGCCGGGGGTGAGCCGACGCCCGGAGACCAGCACTGCGGCGAGGGCGACGCCGACGGTGGTGGCGGTGGCGGCGAGCAGGATGGTGGCGAAGGTCTCGCGCACGATCTCCTCGGCGAGCCCGGCGAAGGCGATCCGTGTCGACGCCTGACGCATGAGATGCGCCGCCGGCAGGACGAAGCCGACGACCGCCGGCGTGAGGCAGACGACGAGCAGTGCGAGGCCGCGCACCCCGTCGACCCGGCGCGGTTCGAGCCGCCGGCTCGCTTTGCCGAAGACGGCGTAACCGCGGTTCCCTCGCCCGATCCGTTCGAGCAACAACAGGCCGAGGACGAAGACCAGCATGGCCAGCGCGATCTGCGCCGCGCCGGGAAGATCGGAGCGATTGACCCAGGTCGAATAGACCGCCGCGGTGAGCGTGTCGACCGACAGGAACTCCGCCGCGCCGACGTCGTTCAGCGTCTCCATCACCGCCAGTGCGCAACCGGCGGCGATCGCCGGCCGGGCGAGCGGCAGGGCGACACGGAAGAACACGCGGCCCGGCCGCGCTCCGAGCATCCGCGCCGCCTCGACCAGCACCGTCGTCTGGGCGAGGAACACGGTGCGTGTCGCCACGTAGACGTAAGGGTAGAGCGCGAAGCCGAAGACCAGGACGGCGCCGGGAAGGCTGCGCAGCTCGGGCAACCTCAGATCGGCCGGCCGGGCGTAACCCAGGAGCGCCCTGAGCCCCGACTGGATGGGCCCGAGCGGATGCAGCAGATCGAGCCAGGAATAGGCGAGCACATAGGCGGGAAAGGCGAGCGGCAGGAGCAGCAGCACCTCGACGAAGCGTCGGCCGGGGAAGTCGCGCGTCGCGACGATCCAGGCGGCTCCTGTGCCCACCACGGCGACGAAGACCGTGACACCCACGGCAAGGATCGCGGTTTCGAGAGTGGCGGGGGGCACCACCGAGGTGACGAGGTGACGCCACAGACCACCGTCACCGCGGAGCGCGATCCCGGCCAGCGCCGCGATCGGCGCGGCCGCCACCATCGCGGTGAACGCGGCGGTGAGAGCGAACCCGTCGGGAGCCCGGAACAGCCGTGGTCGTCGCACCGTCACCTCGTCGTCGCAGCTCGGTGGATCGCCGATTCCGTCTTAGAACCGGTCACCGGTCGAAGCCGACCTCGTCGACGACGAGGCTCGCGTCCTTGCGTTTGGCGGCGATCTCGGCGATCGGCAGCGGATCGACGGCGAGCCGGCCGAGCCCGGCGATGTTCGGCTCGATCGCCGCGCCGGCGACCACCGGATATTCGAAGTTCTGCTCGGCATAGACCGCCTGGCCTTCCGGCGACACCAGGTATTCGACGAGTTGCCGGGCGGCCTCGGGGTTCGGCGCGTGCTTGGCGAGCGCCGCACCGGTGATGTTCACGTGCGTCCCGCCGCCGACGAAGGTCGGCAGAAGCACGTCGACGCCGTCGCCCCACGCCTTCTGTTCGGCCCCGCCCTTCCCCGAGCGCATCAGGCCGACGTAGTAGGAGTTGCCGAGGCCGATCCGGCAGAGGCCGCCGAGGATGTCGCGGGCGACGTCGCGATCGCCGCCCGAGGGCTTCTTGGCGAGGTTGGCCCTGAGCCCCGCCACCCAGGCCTTGGCCTTGTCGCGCCCGTCGTGGGCGATGGCGGCGGCGACGAGCGCGGTGTTGTAGGGGTGCTGGCCGGAACGGATGCAGATCTGACCCTTCCACTTGGGGTCGGCGAGGTCGGCATAGGTGATCGACTTCAGGCCGAGCGCCTTGTCGGCCCACACCAGGCGGGCGCGGAGGGACAACGCCGTCCACGAGCCGTCGGCGGCGCGGAGATCGGCCGGTACCGCCGCCTCGACCACGGCCGAGGTCAGCGGTCGCGTCACCCCCTTGTCGACCAGTTCGGCGAGGACGCCGACGTCGACGGTCATCAGGAGGTCGGCCGGCGAGGCCGCGCCTTCGGCCGCGACCCGTTCGGCGAGTCCGTCCTTGACGAAGACGGTATTGACCTTGATGCCGGTCTTCTCGGTGAAGGCCTTGGCGAGCGGGGCGAAGAGGCCGGGCTCGCGAGTGGTGTAGACGTTGACCTCGGCAGCGGTCGCCGCCGGCGCCGCGAGAGCCGCGAGCGTCAGGGTGGCCACGGTCGCGACGGAGAGAAACTTCGACATGGGAACCTTCGGCGTCGATTGATCGTAGCGGCCAGAAAGCCGATTTGCGAATGATTGTCAATTGCGATAGTTGTCGACGCGGGGGTCGGTGGATGCGAGCCGAGGATCGCGGGATGTCGAGAGCCGGTGGACGGCCACGGCGGCGATGACGAATGCAAGCACCGCGAGGTGGGCGCCCGTTCGTCCGGGACGGCTCGGTCGGAGGGTCAGAGCAGACCTCGCCGCACCGCCTGCAACGTCGCTTCGGCCCGCGAGGAGACGTTGAGCTTGCGGTAGACGACCTTGACGTAGGTGGCGATGGTCGCCTGCGACAGGCCGAGGACCTTGCCGACCTCCGCGGTGGTCAGGCCGCGAGCGAGCAGCGCCAGCGTCTCGGTCTCGCGCTTGGTGAGCTTGCCGTCGCCGTCCTCCGGCTCGGGCGGGCGCTGCTGGAAATGCGTCAGCAGCCGTCTGGCGATCGCCGGCGACAGCGGAGGCTCGCCGTTGCGCATCCGGGCGAGGATGCGCGCCATCCCCTGGGGCCCCTGATCCTTCAGGAGATAGCCGCGTGCACCGGCCGCCAGGGCTTCGAACAGATGATGGTCGTCGTCGTAGATGGTGGCGACGATGATCTCGGTCAGCGGCAGGTCGCGCGCCAGGTCGCGGATCAGATCGGCGCCGTTGCCGTCGGGCAGGCCGAGATCGACGATCACCGTTTCGAGCGGTTCACGGTCCGATCGCTCCCAGGCCGCTACCCACGCCCGCGCCGCAGCCAGAGAATCGGCGTATTCGATACGCTGGTCCGGAAGCGCGGTGCTCGCCGCCTCGCCGATCCACTGGGCGACCGCCGGCTGATCCTCGACGACGAGACAGATCCCGCTCATCCGGCTGTCCCCTCGCGCAACGGCAGTTCGAAGGCGAGTGTCACGCCGGATCCGGTCTCGACCGTCAATCGCCCGCCGAGTTCGCGCAGGCGCGATTCGAGTCCGACGAGTCCCATCCCCGTTCGGGCTCGATCCGGCGAGGCGTCGGAACGTGCCACTCCGTCGTCGGCGATACGGCCGGAGATCGTCGGGTCCGCGACGTCGAATCGGACCTCGACGCGCGATGCGCCGGCATGTTTCAGGGTGTTGGAGAGTGCTTCACGCACCAGAGAGGCGAGTGCTCGTTGACTCCGCGCCGAGACGATCACCCCGACGAGCGGATGGTCGGGCAGCGGCCAATCGAGCGTCAGGCCGGTACCCTCCAGTCGATTGATGCTCTCGTGGCGCAGCGTCGCCAGGAAGATGTCGAGCTCCATGTCGTCCTGGTTGAGCCCGTGGGCGATCGAGCGGACGTCGCGAAGAGCGTCCTGCAGATGGGTGCGGGTGCGGTCGTCGGCGGCGACCAGCGCATCGAGCAGGCGTGCGCCGCCGTCGTCGTGCAGATCGCGCGCCACCCGTCGGCGTTCTTCCAACATGCCCCGCTCATAGGCGTCGCGGCCGCTCACCGCCCGGTCGATCAACGCGACGGCGCGGTCGACGAGGCGGACGTCGCGCGGCGAAAACAGACCGATGCCGCGTCGCGGATAGGAGAGGACGAGGCCCTTCGGTTCGGTGACCGACGGCACCAGCAGGTCGAGCCCGTCCCGGTCGATCCGCGCCGCGCCGACCATGTCCACCGCCGGTCGGATCTCGACCGGGCGGAACTGCCGTTCGAGGAAGCCGCGCCAGGCCTCGGCCTGCTTCTCGCGCGTCGGGGTGAAGACCAGTTCGATCACCTCGGCGAAGAGATCCGACTGGTCGGACCCACGCAGACCCTTGAACCCCCGCCACAGGCGATCGCGCAGCGGCAGGTAGAGGAAGGCGACCGCCAACACAGCCATCATCACGGCACGCTCGCCGGAGACGGCGAAGCCCCAGGCGAGCAGTCCGTCGGCGGAGAGGAACAGGATCGCGCCGGTGCCGTAGAAGAACACCCAGAAGGCCCGATCGGCGATGTCGAACAGCCGGAAACGAGCGACCCCGAGTGCCAGACCGAGGTAGATCAGGAAGAAACAGGCGAAGGAATAGGCCTCCGGCATCTCGGCGAGGTCGCCCTGCAGACCATAGGCCAGCACCAGCGCGGCCCAGGATCCGATGCCGGTGACCACCGACAGGCCGACCCACAGCAGCGCCGCCCGATCGCGCGGGTCGCCTCGCACCAACCAGGCCTGGACGCCGATGAGGGCGATGATGACCACCGACATGGCGACGTAGACGGCATAGGCACCGTGCGGTGCGCCGAGCCCCCTCCCCCAGTCGGCGGCGACGAAGACGACACACAGCACCGCCGACGCCCGCGGTCCCCAGATGCCGAGGAGGCGACGCGGAAACACGCAGAAGAGCGCGATCATGGCGAAGCCGAAGGCCAACGATCCGGCGTGGTTGAGCATCATCAGGACGGTGAGGAGGCCGGGGTCGACCGCCAACGGCCGGGTGAGGTAGATCGCCGCCGGCAGTAGAGCCACGGCGAGGGCGATGCCGCTCGCCGCGAGATGGCGGGTCGCCACGTCGGAGGGGCGCAGCGCCCACACCCACACCGCGATGCCGAGACCGCCGACACCGGAAAGCAATGTCACCCAGAAAGCCGCCGGCAGGTCGAGGATCGACCGGGTTCCCGCCACGAAGGGCCGTGTGCCGTCGCCGGTGGTCACCACCCCGCCGCGCCGCAGCAGGCCGGCGATCTCGCCCTGGCGGGCGACGAAGGCATCGAGCGCGTCGTAGCTGCCGAGGGTGTCCGGCTCCTCGACGTAGTCGTCGGCGACGAGGGCGTAATCGCCGACGCGTGGCAGGGTGGCGGTCGGATGGCCGCGGTGCTTGACGTCGGCGACGCTCGGCAGGGCGTCCCGACCGTCGACCGTGAGTGCACGTGGCAGGCCGAGGGCGATCACCAACGTGACCCAGGTGGCGAGGACGACGGTCACGACCACGCCCGTCAGGGCGAGGAGGCGGGTCCGGCGCGAATCGTCGAAGGTCGTCGACCGCATCGCGCCATTCGTCATCCCCCGCCCCTCCCTTCCCGTCGTGCCGCCGTCACGATGTCGTGTCGGTCCCCGACGTCGCGGCGACGTCGATCCCGTCCGATCGATGCCTCGCGCGCGAGTCGAACCCGCTTTGCGGGTTCGCCGGGTTCCGCGACCGAACGATATCGACGCCGTCCACCCCTCGATACCTCCCGGTTCCGGGAGTTTACACGGAACCGAGCCCTGCCGGACACTCGATTTCATGAGCCTTCGTGCGGGAAATCCGACGGCGGCTCGGATGCCTCGCGATGGAGATCACGACATGGCCCTCAACACCGAAACCTCCCGCCTCGAAGGACACCTCGCCTTCGTCATGCTGAACGCCTCGGTCTGCGAGCCGCGCGAGCTCGACGAACGTCACGGCTACTACGATCCGGAGAGCCAGAGCTGGGTCGGTCAGATCCGCAAGGGCGCCGGCACCTATTCCAGCCGCTCCAACGGTTCGGGCGGCGGCTATTCCTATCAGTCCGACGATTGATCCGGTCGCGAACCGGCCCCGGAGGACGACCGGGGCCGGGATCCCCGACAGACCCGACGCCACCGCGAGGGATGCTCGAGCGTGCAGGTGAACGGCAACGGCGTTCTCGTCGTGACCCAGAAGTTCGACCCTCATGTCGATCGGGTCCTACCGATCCTGAAACGTCGCGGCATGCCGTTCTTCCGCCTCAACACCGACGACTTCCACGCCGAGTACGTCGTCTCCACCTCGGCCGACCTCGGCGCGGTCCGCGTCCGTGACGTCTGGGGTCGCGCGGTCACCTTCCCCGACGACGTCGCCGCGGTGTGGTACCGCAAACCCGTGCCGCCTGCGGCGCCGGTGGCGGTGACCGACGTCGAGGCCGTGCGCGTCGTCGCCGCCGAGGTGACCGAGTTCCTGGCTTCGCTGTGGTCGTGGCCGGTGGCGCGTTGGGTCAACGACCCCGCCCGTAACGAGCGCGCCGCCCGTAAGCTGCCGCAACTCGGCCTCGCCTCCCGCCTCGGTCTGCGGGTGCCCCGTTCCCTCGTCACCAACGATCCGGTCGAGGCCCGCGCCTTCGTCGCCGGCCTGCCCGGCGCTGCCGCCTGCAAGTCGCTCAAGGCCTACGGCTATCGCGACGGCGAGGACGAACGTTTCATCTTCGCCCGCCGGGTCGAGGCGACCGGGTTCGCCGCCGAGGCCGAGGCCGTCGCCCATTGCCCGACGTTGTTGCAGGAATACGTCGAGAAGGACCACGAACTGCGGGTCACGATCATCGGCGAGCGCAGCTTCTGCTGCCGTATCGACTCCCAGGGGACCGGCGAAGCCCGCACCGACTGGCGCCGGGCGGATCCCTTCGACCTGCCGCACCGCATCGTGCCGCTCGATGCGACGGTCGAGCGCGCCCTGCGAGGGATGCTCGAAGCCCATGGGCTCGCCTACGGCGCCTTCGATCTGATCGTCACGCCCCAGGGCGAGATCGTCTTCCTCGAGCTGAACCCCAACGGCCAATGGCTGTGGATCGAGATGATCACCGAGGCGCCGATGGCCGAGGCGATGGCCGACCTGCTCGGCGGGAGCGGGCCGTGACGACCGCGACGGACTCTCGGGCGACGGCCGCCGTGGTCGGTTGGCGCGATGGCCTCGCCCGGCTCGCCGTCGCCGAACTACGGCGCTCGCCGGGCACGGTCGCCGCCCTGGTCGGGCTCTCGCTCGTCCTCGCCGGCCTGTCGATCGTCCCACCGGTTCTGGTCGGCCGTGCCGTCGACGTCGCCCTGGCGCAGGCACTGACCGCGCGGTTCCTCGGGCTCGCTGCGGTGGCGATCGTCGGTGCCGCGGCGCTCGATGCGGGCCTTCTCCAGCTGCGCCGCCGCATCGCCGTCACGCTCGAACTGGCGGTACGCGACCGGCTGGCGAGCGAGCATTTCGCCGCCGCCGTCCGCCTGCCGCTCACCGCCCTCGACGGCGGCGGCGAACCGGCGCTGATCCGCTCCTTCGACGATCTCGACACGGTGGTCGAATTCGTCGCCTCGCGATCGGTCGAGATGTTCGCGCAAGTGTTGATCGCGCTCGCCTACGTCACGTTGATGCTGATCGTCTCGGCACCGCTCGCTCTCGCCTTCGTCGGCATGTCGATCGCCGGCCTCGCCGGTTCGCTCGCGGCGGCGCGGGACGTCGAACGCTCGGTCGGCGGCTGGCTCGCCGCCCGCGACCGCCGCTTCGAGCACGTGGTCGAGTGCCTGACTTCGCTGCTCACCATCAAGACCCTCGGCGCCCACCGGCAGGTCGAGACCCCGTTCGCCGAGGTCCAGGGCGCCGAACAGAGTGCCCTCGCCCGCTTCCGACTGACCTCGGCGCGGGCGGACACCTGGGCGCGCTTCTGGGCGATCCTGATCCCCGCCGGCGGCACCCTGATCGGGGTCGCCCTGATGTGGCAGGGCGAGGCGACGGCGGGCGACATCGTCGTCTTCCTGTCGCTCTCCGGCGGTTTGACCGCGGCGCTCGTCGCGCTCTTCGACGGCGCCCGGCGCTTCCACGAGGCCCGGGCCAGCGCCGACCGGTTGGCCCGCCTCGCCGACCATCGTCCCGAGATCGCCCCAGGTGCGCCGGATCCGGTGCCGGCGGCCGCCTCCGGTCTCGCCGGCGAGGGGCTCGCCGTGGTCCACGCCGCCACCACGACGCCTGTCTTCGCCGACCTGTCGCTCGCCGTGGCGCCGGGCGAGCACATCGCGGTGATCGGCCGTTCCGGCGGCGGCAAGACGACGCTCGCCCTGGCGCTGGCACGGATGATGGCGCCGCGCGCCGGCCGGGTCACCGTCGCCGGGGACCATCTCGCGCTCGCCGATCATCGCGCCGCGGTGCTGCTCGTTCCGCACCAGGTGGCGCTCTACAGCGCCAGCCTGCGCGACAACGTCGGTCTGTGGGACGGCGGCGCGAGCGACGACGACATCACCGTCGCCCTGACCCGCGCCGGTCTCGGTCCCTTCCTCGACGGTCTCGCCGAGGGGCTCGACACGCCGCTCGGCAACCGCGGCCTCGCGCTCTCCGCCGGTCAGCGTCAGCGCATATCGCTCGCACGCGTCTTCCTACGCCGCCCCGCCGTGCTGATCCTCGACGAGGCGACATCGGCGCTCGATCCGGAGACCGAGGCGCAGGTGCTCGCCAATCTGCGTGCGGCGATGTACGGCCGTAGCCTCCTCGTCGTCACCCATCGCGAGGCCGTCGCGGCGAGCTTCGATCGCGTGCTGAGGCTGGAGAGCGGCGTGTTGCACGAGGTGGACGGCGCGTCGCCGCGCGTCGTCGGCCGAAGCCGCGCCGGGGGGTGACCGGTTCCGCTCTCACGCGACCGGCGGTTCGCGGGTCGGTTCGTTCGGATCGAGTGTTCGGTTCGCCGCCGGGTCCGGCGACCAGACGAAGTCGGCCGGGCCGCTGTCGGCGAGGACCGTGTCGACGTTGGGCAGGTCGTTACCGTCGACCCAGGCACGCGCCGCCGCGACGCTCCAGCCGAGCTCGTGCCAGCGGGCGAGCAGGCGCCGCTCCAACTCGGCGCGTGGCACGTCGATGCGGATGGTGAGGTCGAACCGCCGCCGGAGCGCCGCCCACGGTCCCCTCGTCAGCAGGAGATAGTTCCCCTCGACCAGGACGAGGCGGACCTGCGCACCGATCTCGATCGCCCCGGCGCGTGCCACGTCGAGGCCGCGATCGAACACCGGTGCCACCAGCCGGTCTTCGCGTGCGCGGATGCGTCCGAGCATGACGTCGAGCCCGGCGACGTCGAAGGTGTCGGGCGCCCCCTTGCGGTCGCGTCGGCCCAGCCGAACCAACAGGTCGTTGTCGAAGTGGAAGCCGTCGGCCTGCAACACCGCGGTCTCCGCCGGGGGCAGTCGCGCCGCCAACGACGCGGCCAACGTCGACTTGCCCGCTCCCGGCGGGCCGGCGATCGCCACGACGAAACGGTCGGCGCCGCGCGAACGCATGCGGATCCGATCGGCGAGGTCGTCGAGCGAGGTCAAGAGCGAGTACTCCTCTGCCGTCACGGCGGTGAGACACGGGAACCGATTCGTAGCATCCTTCGCCGCACCGGACCAAGAAAGGCGCCGTCTTTCGCCATCGACGGGGGTGGCGGAAAGACCGAAACGCCGAGACCGAGAGCGGGAGGACGAGCCGTCATGCAGTTCCATCTGAACGGGTATCGCGTCGGCGACCCCGACCGCCGACCGCAGAGCGAGGATCCCGAGGCCCTCGCCTCGAGCGACAGCCTGCCGGACGAGGTCGACGTGCTGATCGTCGGCACCGGCCCCGCCGGACTGACTCTCGCCGCCCAGCTCTCCCGCTTCCCCGACATCCGCACCCGTATCGTCGAACAGCGCGCCGGCCCGCTCACCCACGGTCAGGCGGACGGCATCGCCTGCCGGTCGATGGAGATGTTCGAAGCCTTCGGTTTTCGGGAACGTGTCGAACGGGAGGGCTATCAGGTCAACGAGACGGTGTTCTGGAAGCCGGACGTCGGCGACCGCGGCCACATCGTCCGCCACGATCGGGTCCAGGATGTCGAAGACGGGCTCTCCCCCTACCCCCACATGATCCTCAATCAGGCCCGCGTTCACGACTTCTATCTCGACGTCATGCAGAACGGCGCGAACCGCCTGCGACCGAACCATTCTCGCCGCCTCATCGGTCTACATATCGACCGGTCGGTATGTAACGATGTCGGCGCGCACGCGGTGACGGCACGGCTCGAGCGGCTCGATCCGGACCACGCCGGCGAGATCGAGACGGTCCGGGTCCGCTACGTCGTCGGCTGCGACGGCGCGCGCAGCACGGTGCGCCAGAGCCTCGGCCGTTCGCTCCATGGCGATTTCGCCAATCAGGCCTGGGGGGTGATGGACGTTCTCGCCGTCACCGACTTCCCCGACATCCGTCTGAAGTGCCTGATCCGTTCGGCCGACGAGGGCAGCATCGTCCTCATCCCGCGCGAGGGCGGCCATCTGGTGCGCATCTACGTCGAGATGGATCAACTCGCCGAGAACGAGCGTGTCGCCGCTCGGGCGATCACCATCGACCGGCTGATCGCCGCGGCCGGACGCATCCTGCGCCCCTACTCCCTGGAGGTGAAGGAGGTGGCGTGGTGGTCGGTCTACGAGATCGGCCAACGGGTCTGCGACAGGTTCGACGACGTGAACGAGACCGAGACGCCACACCGCCTGCCACGCGTCTTCATCGCCGGCGACGCCTGCCACACCCACAGTCCCAAGGCCGGTCAGGGCATGAACGTGTCGATGCAGGACTCGTTCAATCTCGGTTGGAAGCTCGCCGCCGTACTTCGCGGGCGTTCGGCGCCCTCCCTGCTCCACAGCTATTCGGCCGAGCGGCGCGCCATCGCTCAGAACCTGATCGATTTCGATCGCGAATGGTCGACGATGCTCGTCACCCCGCCGAAATCGCCGACCCATCCCGAAGGCGTCGATCCCGCCGACCTGCAACGCTACTTCGTCACCCACGGCCGCTACACCGCCGGCACCGCCACCCGTTACCAGCCGTCGCTCCTCACCGGCCGCGCCGACCACCAGGACCTCGCGCCGGGTTTCGAGATCGGCACACGCTTCCACTCCGCCCCGGTGGTGCGGTTCGCCGACGCCAAGCCGATCGAACTCGGCACGACGCTGGAGGCCGACGGCCGGTGGCGGATCTTCGCCTTCTGCGGCCCCGAGGACCCGACTGCCGCCGACGCGCCGATCGCGGCGCTCTGCGACTTCCTCGCGAACTCGCCGGCCTCGCCGCTCCTCCGCCACACGCCGGGCGGCGGCGACATCGACTCGGTGATCGACGTCAGGGCCGTCTTCCAGCAGGGCCACCGTGGTCTGCGGCTGGAAGCGATGCCGGGGTTGCTCCTGCCGAAGAAGGGTCGCCACGGGCTCACCGACTACGAGAAGATGTTCTGCCCGGACCACAGGCGCGGCGACATCTTCGCGATGCGCGGCATCGATCGGGCCGTGGGCTGCCTCGTCGTCGTCCGTCCCGACCAGTACGTCGCGCATGTGCTGCCGTTCGACGCCCACGCCGACCTCGCGGCCTTCTTCGCCGGCTTCCTGCTGCCGGCCGGGTCGGCGTATCGCGATGGACGGACGTCAGCCGGCTAAAGGTCACTCGCCCCGCTCGCACTCGACGCCGCCGACCTCGATGCGGCCCGAGCGGCGCCACTGCGCCAGCGCGGTCCGGACCGCAAGGTCGACGAGGCAGCGGTATTCGTCCGGTCGGTCGGGGTCGGCGGTGACGATCTTCGCGTCGACGGTGAAGGTCGCGGTCTCCGGTTTGCGCGGGAAGCCTTCGTTCGGCGCGAAGGTGACGGACACGGTGCCCTTGTGGCGCCAACGGCGCGATTCACCGGAGCCGAGCCACCCACCGTCGTCGGCGGAGGTTTCGACCGACACCACCCATTCCGCGGTCGGCCCCTTGGCATTGACCATGCCGGCGCGATCGAGTGCGGCGGTGAGCGGCGGTACGAGATGGCGTGCCAGACCGCTGCCGATCTGAGCCTGCGTCATCATCACCACATAGCTGCGCCCGTTCGGGGCCGTCTCCGCGGCGAGCGCCACGATCTGGGTGGCGATGAACAGCACCGTGGCGGCGCCGATCGCGGTTGCACACCGTCCGGACGGTGGCACCGCGAGCAGCGGGAAGCGAGCGGAGTTCATGGAACACCTCGTGTGGCGAACGGTGGACCCGGAGATGCGCGGTGTGTCTCGGATCGGTGGCGCCGGATCACGCCGATCCGGCCTCTTGAAGAATTCCATTCTCCCGGCACCACGGCAATCCTCCGGTGGTGGCGCGCCGAAGCCCGCCTTTCCGCCCTCGTTCGGCGCTCGCCGCGGCCGCGAATTTCCGGCGTTGGAAACGGCTGCGGTATCCGGCCGGTTCTTCAGAACGAATTTTCTCTCCGACGCCGCACAAGAGATCTCCCGACCTCGGGTTCCCGGCCGCTTCGTGGGATCTTGGTTCATCGACGGACGACCGCCACCCGGGCGCGCCGGTCCGACCCGAAGACGACAGGTCCGAGAGAACGTCATGGTCATCGACTGGCAGAACTTCACCCCCCTCGCCTCCCTCGCCGGCGGAGTGGTCATCGGTATCTCCGCCGGGCTCCTGGCGGCGCGCTCCGGCCGCATCCTCGGGGTGAGCGGCTTCGTCTCCGGCTTCTTCGAGGCGGACAAGGAATGGACCGCCCGCCTCGCCCTGATCGTCGGCCTGATCCTGGCTCCGCTCCTGATCGGAACCGTCCACGCTCTTCCGTCGGTGGTACCCGAGGTGGGATGGCCCTCGGTGATCTTCGGCGGACTGCTGGTCGGCTTCGGTACCCGCCTCGCCTCCGGCTGCACCTCCGGTCACGGCGTCTGCGGCCTGTCCCGGCTGTCGCTGCGCTCGGCGGTCGCCACCGGCGCCTTCATGGCCTCGGCCATCGTCACCGTCTTCGTCCTGCGCCACGTCGCCTGAAGGATCGCCCCATGCGCCCGCTCTTCGCTCTCTTCATCGGCCTCCTCTTCGGCGCCGGTCTCGCGCTCTCCGGTATGACCTCGCCGGCCAAGGTGCAGGGCTTCCTCGACATCACCGGCGCCTGGGACCCGTCCCTGGCCTTCGTCATGGCGGGCGCCATCGGCATCGGTCTGGTGCTGTTCCGCATCGCGCGTCGGCGCCTGCCGCCGCCGTCGCACCGCGTCGATCCGGCCCTGATCGGCGGCAGCGTCCTCTTCGGGATCGGCTGGGGACTGGTCGGCTACTGCCCCGGCCCGGCGCTGACCGCGCTCGGCAGCCTCGACCCCAAGGCGCTGACCTTCGTCGCCGCCATGCTCGCCGGCACCGTCCTGCAACGGGTCGTCGCCTCGCTGCGTGATCAGGCCCGCGGTCTCGCCCGGCCGACCGGCGAGCAAGCCGCCGCGGCGAACGCCTGCGGCGCCTGATCTCGGACGCAGCCACCCGAACCCATCGCCTCCGACGAGGGGGGCGCCCCGCGGCGCCCCTCGCTTCGGCCGACGCGTCCTCCCGCCGTTCCCGCGACGATCGAACCGTTCCTCCAGGCGCCCTGCGGCGCCTCCTTTTTTTACCCGGCATCGCGGCCTCTGCAGCCACGACCCGCACTGCGTCTCCACCCGCGTCGCCTCACGCCGCAGACGTTTCGATGTTGCTCTCGTCGACCACAAAAATCGAATTCGTACCATTCCCTTTACCATACACTGGTGGTATGGTAGCCAACAGTCACCCTTCGACCTCGTTCGGTGGCATGTCGGTCGGAAAGGATCGGTGCCGGAGCCGAGGATCGGAGAAAGGGATCGGCCATGTTCGTTGCAAAGACGGAGACGGCGGCACAGCGGGTCGAACAGGAGATCCGCAAGGCGATCGTCACCCTCGAGTTCCTGCCGGGAACGCCGCTGTCGGAGAAGGAACTCGCCGATCGCTTCGGCGTGTCGCGCCAGCCGGTGCGGGAGGCGCTGATCGCCCTCGGCCGCGCCGAGCTGGTCGAGACCCGGCCGCGTCGCGGCACCCGCGTAGCCCGCATCTCGGCGGATCGTATGCGCCAGTCGCGCTTCGTGCGCGAGTCGGTCGAGGTCGCGGTGGTGCGGCGGGCCTGCGAGCGCTTCGATCCCGACGTGCGCCGGCGTATCGACGCCATTCTGGCGGCGCAGGAGGTCCATGCCGCCGGCCATGCCCACTACCTCTTCCAGCGCGAGGACCAGGCGTTCCACGCCGCCCTCGCCGAGGGCGCCGGCATCCCGACCGCCTGGGACGCGCTCACCGACATCAAGGCCCATCTCGACCGAGTCTGCCACCTGACCCTGCCGGTGCCGGAGACGTTGCCGCTGCTGGTGCGTCAGCATCGCGCCGTGATGGCGGCGATCGATGCCCACGACGCCGATGCGGCGGACGCGGCGATGCGGACCCACCTCGCCGAGATCCTTCAGGCCCTACCGGAGGTCGAGAAGACCTACGGCTATCTGTTCATGCGCCCCGAACTCGACCGATAGCCGGCACCGCCGGCCGGAGAAAGGAAGCGACCGTGGACGTCCGTCACGCCCTCCACCACACCCAGGTGGAGACCCTCGGTACCGAAGATCTCCGCCGCCACTTCCTCGTCACCGACCTGTTCCGGCCGGGCGAGGTCCGCGCCACCCTCACCCACTACGAGCGGATGATGGTGCTCGGCATCATGCCGGGCGCCGGTCCGCTCGTCCTCGCCCCCGAACTGGGCCAGCCCGTCGGCACCTCCTTCCTGCTCGAGCGGCGCGAGTTCGGGGCCATCGCCATCGGCGGGCCGGTTCGCGTCACCGCCGATGGCGAGATCTTCGATCTCGATTTCCAGGAGGCGATCTATCTCGGCCAGGGGACGCGGGAGGTCGCCTTCGAGAGTCTCGACCCGGCCCGGCCGGCGAAACTCTTCGCCGCCTCCTGCCCCGCCCACATGCGTCATCCGAACCGCAAGGTGAGCGTCGAGGACGCAACGCCGGCGCCGCTCGGTACACCGCGGACGGCCAATGAGCGGGTGATCCACAAATACATCCACCCCGGCGTGATGCCGACCTGCCAGCTGGTGATGGGGCTCACCCGCCTCTCCACCGGCAGCGTGTGGAACACCATGCCGTGCCACACCCACGACCGGCGCATGGAGGCCTATTTCTATTTCGAGCTGCCCGCCGACGGCATGGTGCTGCATCTGATGGGCCGCCCCGACGAGACCCGTCACATCGTGGTGCGCGACGAGCAGGCGGTGGTATCGCCACCGTGGTCGATCCATTCCGGTGTCGGCACCTCGGCCTATGCCTTCATCTGGGCGATGGCGGGCGAGAACCAGGTGTTCGCCGACATGGACCACGTCGCGCCGGGGGATCTCAGATGACCGCCGCGCCGCTCTTCGACCTCACCGGCCGCACCGCCCTGGTCACCGGCACCTCCGGGGGCCTCGGCCTCGGCATGGCGCGGGCGCTCGCCGGCGCCGGGGCCGACATCGTCGGTCTCGGCCCCTCGCCGATGCCCGCCGCCGGAGCGGCGATCCGCGATTGCGGCCGGCGCTGGCACGAGGTCGTCGCCGACCTCGAGCAGCCACAGGACTTCGCCGGGCTCGTCGCTGCGGTCGAGCGTGTTTTCGCCCCCGTCGACATCCTGGTCAACAACGCCGGCATCATCCGCCGCGCCGACGTCCTCGACTTCACCGAGGCCGATTGGGACGCGGTGATGACGGTGAACCTGAAGAGCCTGTTCCTGCTCACCCAGGCCGTGGCGCGGTCGATGGTGGCGCGTGGTTGCGAGGGACGCATCGTCTCGGTCGCCTCGATGCTGTCCTTCCAGGGCGGCATCCGGGTCCCGTCCTACACCGCCTCCAAACACGGCGTCGCCGGACTGACCAAGCTCTTCGCCAACGAGTTGGCGGCGAAGGGCATCACGGTCAACGCCATCGCCCCCGGATACATGGCCACCGACAACACCGCGGCACTGCGCGCCGATCCCGTTCGCTCGCGCCAGATTCTCGAGCGCATTCCGCTCGGTCGCTGGGGTGAGCCCGACGACCTCGCCTCCGCGGTGATCTTCCTCGCCGCTCCGGCCTCCCGCTACGTCACCGGCGTGATCCTGCCTGTCGACGGCGGCTGGTTGGTCCGTTGAGGACCCGCTTCGAACAGAGGAGACACCTCCGTTCCCCATCCGGAATTCCGACCGATCCGTTCGACGACCACGCAGTCTGCGAGTCGCGGCGGGTCGGATCTCACGGATCGCCATATCCGGCGCAACAGGGCGTCGAAACGACGCCGAGACAGTATGGAGGGTAGGATGAGAACGCTCGCACTCTTTGCCGCGCTGATGCTCGGGTCGACGATCGCGGCGAACGCGCTCGAACTGAAGCTCGGCCATTTCGCTGCCGACGGTCACCCCTGCGACGTCGCCGCCAAGCAGTTCAAGGCCAATGTCGAGAAGCGCACCAATGGCGAGGTCACCATCGCCCTCTACGGCAACAACGCTCTCGGCTCGCCGCCGGAGGTGCTCGAACAGGTGCTGCTCGGTGCCGTAGACATGAGCCTGTCGGGCCAGGACCAGATCGCCAAGCACCTGCCGTTCTACGACGTCATCTCCACCCCCTTTGCGTTCAAGGACTACGCCACCGCGGACGCGATCATCGACGGTCCGTTCAAGGCCTGGGCCGATCCGGAACTGGCCAAGAAAGGTCTCGTCCATCTCGGCGACTGGGAATGGGGCTTCCGTCAGCTGACCAATTCCAAGAAGCCGGTGATGGGGCCCGCCGACATGAAGGGCATGAAGATCCGCACCCCGCCGGCCTTCGCCTACCAGGCCTTCGTCGAAGCGGCGGGCGGCAACGCCGTCACCATCGCCTTTTCCGAACTGGTCATGGCGATGAAGCAGGGCGTGGTCGACGGTCAGGAGAACCCGGTCGGTACGATCTATGCGCTGAAGCTCTACGAGACCCAGAAATACATGACCATCCTGAACTACACCTATTCTTCGATGGTTCATCTGGTGAACCAGAAGAGCTGGGACAAGCTCACCGCCGATCAGAAGAAGATCGTGACCGAGGAATCCTTCGCGGCCGCCAAGGTGGCGCGCAAGCTGCTGCGCGATGCCGAGGGTAGCCAGATCGACGACCTCGAGAAGACCAAGGGCATCGTCGTGTCACGGCCCGATCTGAAGCCGTGGAAGGACGCGATGGGACCGGCGTGGGAGAAGGTCAAGGCGCGCGTCGGCGCCGACAACTTCACCCGCTTCATGGCCATGGTCGACGCGGTCAAGTGAGGCGACCGGTGACGACGTCCCCGGGACGGCATGGGTTTCGCCCCCTGCCGCCCCGTCGGGGGCGTCGTGAACGCCCGTGCGCCTCTCGCTCGAACGCCGCCCGCCGGCCGCCCTGCGGTCCGCCGTGGCCTCTCGGCCGCGTCGGCGCGGATCGCGACCCGCGACCTCTCCATCGGAGACCTCGCCCGTGCTCACCCTGGCGATCTTCGGCGTCCTGCTCGCCCTCCTGATCCTCGATGTGCCGATCGCCGTGGCGATCGGGCTCACCGCGGTGATCTTCTTCGTCGGTCAGGGCCAGGCCGCCTTCCTGGCTCTGTTGCCGCAACGCATGTACTTCGGCACCACCGGTTTCACGCTGCTCGCCATCCCCTTCTTCATCCTGGCCGGCAACCTGATGAACACCGGGGGGGTGACCCATCGTATCTTCCGCTTCGCCCGTGCCCTGGTCGGCCACATCGCCGGCGGGCTCGGGCAGGTGGCGGTCGTCTCGTCGATGATCTTCTCGGGCATGTCGGGATCGGCGGTGGCCGATGCCGCGGGCCTCGGGCAGATCCAGCACAAGGCGATGGTCGAGGCGGGCTATCGGCCGAAGATCTCGGCGGCGATCGTCGCCTCCGCCTCGACCATCGGCCCCGTGATCCCGCCGTCGATCCCCTTCGTCCTCTATGGGGCCATCACCTCGGTGTCGGTCGCCCGGCTGTTCCTGGCCGGCGCCATCCCCGGGGTCACCATGGGGATCGCGATGATGATCGCCATCGCCTTCATGGCCGGCCCGCGCGGCCTGCCGAAGGACGAGAAGGCGAACCTCACCGAGATCTGGGAGAGCTTCAAGGCGGCGTTCTGGCCGCTGATGGCGCCGTTCCTGATCATCGGCGGTATCACCACCGGCTTCTTCACCGCCACCGAGGCCTCGGTCATCGCCTCGCTCTATGCCGGTGTGCTCGGCTTCGCCTACCGCGATCTGAAACTCGCCGATCTGCCGCGCATTCTCTTCGCCTCGCTGAAGCAGTCCTGCGGCCTGATGTTCATCATCGCCACCGCCAACTTCTTCGGCTGGTTCACCATCTTCGAGCGCATCCCCGACGCCCTGATCATGCAGCTGACCGCGCTCGGCACAAACCAGACGCAGTTCCTGTGGATCGTCATCGGCGTCGTCCTGGTGCTCGGCTGCTTCCTCGAGGGCAACGCCATCTTCCTCATCACGCTGCCGATCTTCATGAAGATCTGCCCGTTGTTCGACGTCGACATGATCAATTTCGGGGTGGTGATGACCCTGCTGATCATGATCGGAAACCTCACTCCGCCGGTCGGCATGTGCCTGTTCGCGGTGGAGAGTTTCGCGCGCACCGGAATCTGGGTGCTGGCGCTCGAGTGCCTGCCCTATCTGGTCGCAATCCTCGTCGTCACCATCCTCTGTGCCTTCGTGCCCGACATCGCTCTGTGGCTGCCGAACCTCGTGATGGGACCCATGCCATGACCGCCGTGCTCGCCCTCCTCTCTCGCTTCGATCGGGCGCTGCTCGCGGTGCTCGAGGTAATCTGCATCGCCCTCTTCGCCGCGATCACCGGGATCCTGACCCTCAACATCGTGGTGCGCTTCTTTCCCGTCATGTCGATGCACTGGTTCGACGAGATCCTGGAGATGCTCTACGGCGCGCTGGTCTTCTACGGCGCGGCGGCGGTGTGGGTCGCCCACGAGCATTTCAGCGTCGGCGACTGGCTGTCGAAGCGATTGCCCGGCAAGCGCTCGCGGCTGGTCTACCGCTTCCTGGTCGAGGCCTGCTCGCTGGTCTTCATCGCCATCTTCTTCAAGTATTCGCTCGATCTCACGCTCGGCACCACCGAGATGACCACGGCCTTCGCCATGCCGAAGAGCTGGCTCTACGCCTGTATGCCGATCACCGGGGCGATCATGGTGATCTATTCGGTGAAGAACATGCTGCTCGAGTTGCGCGCCATCGTCCGCGACGACGACACCGTCCCGACCTCGTGACCGGGCGCGGCCGGCATCGACGAGGGTGTCACATCCAGTGGTGACGGCGAGGAACGAACGGCAGACGGAAATCCACCGGTTCGCGGGCCCGAAGCGTCACGTATGACGCAATGCAGCATCGAATTTGAGTTGCGCACATCATTCTTTTGAGCAATCTGTCGAGCCAGGCGATGCGTCGCCGCTTCACCCGCCTTCCGTGGGGTCGAGGCGGGTGAGCGCGAAGTGCCTGCCGCGGCCGTCCCGGTCGAACCGAGGGCGGACGACGACGAGCTGCCGGTCAACGGCGGACCAGCCCTCGAACGCGAGGGCGTTCAGGAGGATCGAAGATGAAACTGCTTCACGTGTTGGCCGGCTCGCTCACGGCCCTGACCGTATGCCTTCCGCTCTCGATGGCGAGCGCCAGCGAGGCTGCTCCGGTGATCGGCTTCTCCATCGACGACCTCCGGGTCGAGCGCTGGGCGCGTGACCGCGACTACTTCATCGCCGCGGCCAAGGAACTCGGCGCCACCGTCAGCGTACAGTCCGCCGATGCCAACGAAGAGAAACAGATCAAGCAGGTCGAGAACCTGATCGCCCAGAAGGTCGACGCCATCGTCATCGTGCCGATGAATTCGAAGGTGTTCACCGCCGTGGTCGACGAGGCGCGCAAGGCGGGGATCAAGGTGGTCTCCTACGACCGCCTGATCCTCAACGCCGACGTCGACGCCTACATCTCCTTCGACAACGAGCGCGTCGGCTATCTCCAGGCCGAGGCCGTGCTGAAGGCCAAGCCCGAAGGCCGCTACTACATGCTCGGCGGCTCGCCGACCGACAACAACGCCAAGCTGCTGCGCGCCGGCCAGGAGAAGGCGCTGAAGGCCGCCGTCGACGCCGGCAAGGTCAAAGTCATCGGCTCGCAGTGGGTGCCGGAATGGAGCCCGACCAATGCGCTGTCGATCATGGAGAACGCGCTGACCGCCAACCAGAACAAGATCGACGCGGTCGTCGCCTCCAACGACGGCACCGCCGGTGGCGCCATCCAGGCGCTGGCGGCGCAGGGTCTGGCCGGCAAGGTTCCGATCTCCGGCCAGGACGCCGACCTCGCCGCGATCAAGCGGGTCAAGGCGGGCACCCAGACGGTCACCGTCTACAAGCCGCTGAAGCTGATCGCCAGCGAAGCCGCGAAGCTCACCGTGCAGCTGGTCAAGAAGCAGCCGCCGGCCTTCACCGCCAAGCTCGACAACGGCAAGAAGCAGGTCGACAGCGTGTTGCTGACCCCGATCGCGCTGACCAAGGACAACGTCGACATGGTCGTCTCCGACGGCTTCTACACCAAGGAGCAGGTCGACGGTAAGTGAAGTCCCTCCCCCCCCGCGCCGGTTCGCCGGCGCGGGTCGCTCACGGGCCGGCGAGGCGCCTCTTCTCGAGGTGCGGCCCTCGCCGGTGTCCGTCTCGGCCGCGCCGTCGGCGATGGCGTGTGGACGAAACAGCCATCCCCGACGAAGACGCTTGTGTCCGCGACCGACCTCGTGGTCCGATGAGGTGCGGTCCCGGTGTGCGTGACCGCAGGCCGACGCAGAGGACAGCGATCATGGCCGACTATCTGCTCGAGATGCGCGGCATCACCAAGGAATTCAACGGGGTCAAAGCGATCGACGGCATCGATCTGGTCGTCCGCCCCGGCGAGTGCGTCGGATTGTGCGGAGAGAACGGGGCCGGCAAGTCGACGCTGATGAAGGTCCTCTCCGCCGTCTACCCGCCCGGCAGTTGGTCCGGGACGATCCTCTGGGAAGGCAAGGAACTCCATGCTCGCAACATCCGCGACACGGAAGAGGCGGGCATCGTCATCATCCACCAGGAACTGATGATGGTGCCGCATCTCTCGGTCGCCGAGAACATCTTCCTCGGCTCCGAGCCCACCACCCGCGCCGGCTTCGTCGACTACGACGCGATGAACGCGCGGGCGAGCGAGCTGATGAAACAGCTCAAGATGCCGGACATCAACGTCGCCCTTCCTGTGATGGCCTATTCCGGCGGCAAGCAGCAGCTGATCGAAATCGCCAAGGCGCTCAACAAGAACGCGAAGCTCCTGATCCTCGACGAGCCGACCTCGGCGCTCACCGCCGCCGAGACCGAGACGCTGCTCACCCTGGTCAAGGAGTTCAAGGCGCGCGGCATGGCCTGCGTCTACATCTCCCACAAGCTCGACGAGGTCGCCGAGATCGCCGACACGGTGACGGTGATCCGCGACGGCACCCATGTCGCCACCCGCCCGATGGCCGAGCTGGACACGAACGAGATCATCACCATGATGGTCGGCCGCGAGATGAAGAACCTCTTCCCGCGCGAGGCGCACGAGATCGGCGAAGTGATCTTCGCGGCGAAGAACGTCACCGTCTGGGACACCACCAACACCGAGCGCAAACTGGTCGACGACGTCTCCTTCGAGCTCCGGCGCGGCGAGATCCTCGGCGTCGCCGGCCTCGTCGGAGCGGGACGGACCGAACTCGCCTCGCATCTCTTCGGCTGCTGGAAAGGTCGCCACCAGGGGGCGATCCTACTCGACGGCGAGGAAGTCCGTGTCCATGCGCCGCGCGACGCGGTTCGGCAGGGCATCAGCATGGTGCCGGAGGACCGCAAACGTCACGGCATCGTGCCGCTGATGGGGGTCGGCCACAACATCACCATGTCGGTGCTGAAACGCTTCACCCGGCGCGGCCTGATCGACGCCGAGGACGAGATGGCGGCGATCCAGGGCGAGATCCGCCGCATGCGGATCAAGACGGCGCAACCGCTCCTGCCGATCGCCTCGCTCTCCGGCGGCAACCAGCAGAAGGCGGTCGTCGCCAAGATGCTGATGCCGAACCCGCGAGTGCTCATCCTCGACGAGCCCACCCGCGGCGTCGACGTCGGTGCCAAGTACGAGATCTACAAGCTGATCTTCGAACTGGCCAAGCAGGGCGTGGCGGTGCTGATGATCTCCTCGGAGCTGCCCGAGGTGCTCGGCATCTCCGACCGCGTACTGGTGATGGGCGAGGGCCGCCTACGCGGCGACTTCCCCAACACCGGGCTATCCCAAGAGAAGATCCTCGCCGCCGCTCTCGGCAAACAGGACCAGGTCGCTGCCTGAAGGCGCGCCAACATCGGACGAGCCGCCATGACCTTTTCGAGCAAAGATCTCAGGACCTTCCTGTCGACCTACAAGATCGTCGCGCTGCTGCTGATCATCGCGGTGATCTGGACCTTCTTCGGCGTCCTGACCTACGACGCCGATCTCGGCGGCTCGCAGTTCCTCACCGCCCGCAACTTCTCGAACCTGCTCCGCCAGATGGCGATCACCGGCATGTTGGCCTCCGCCATGGTCTTCGTCATCGTCGCCGGCGAGATCGACCTGTCGGTCGGGTCGCTGCTCGGCCTGCTCGGCGGCATCGCGGCGGTCCTCGACGTCCTCTATCACTGGCCGCTCGCCGGTACGATCGCCGTCGTCATCCTGCTCGGCATCACCGTCGGCACCTTCGTCGGCTGGCTCACCGCCTATCAGGGCATCCCGTCGTTCATCGTCACGCTGGGCGGGATGTTGGTGTTCCGCGGCGCCGTCCTCGGCCTCACCGGCGGCATCACCGTCGCCCCGGCGTCGGAAGAATTGAAGTACATCGGCCAGGGGTACCTGCCCGGCTTCATGGGCAACGGCCTCGCGGTCGCACTCTTCCTGCTCCTCGCGGTGCTCGCCTTCCGGACCCGGGCCGGACGCGAGAAGCACGGGCTGCCGGTCTCCTCGATCCCGATGGAGATCGCCCGCCTCGTCGCCATCGGCGGCGTCATCCTCGGTTTCGTGCTGACCCTCAACAGCTATCAGGGTGTGCCGGTCCCGGTGCTGATCCTGCTCGTCATCCTCGGCGTCTTCACCGTGATCGGCGACAAGACGGTGTTCGGACGCCGCATCTACGCCGTCGGCTCCAACCTCGAAGCGACGCGGCTCTCCGGCGTCGACGTCAATCTGGTGAAGATGATGGTCTTCGCCATGATGGGCCTGATGTGCGCGCTGGCCGGGCTGACCACCACCGCACGCCTCGCTGCCGGTACGCCCTCGGCCGGCTCCGGCGGCGAACTCGATGCCATCGCCTCGTGCTTCATCGGCGGCACCTCGATGCGCGGCGGCATCGGCACGGTGATCGGGGCGCTGGTCGGTGCGCTGATCATGGCCAGCCTCGACAACGGCATGTCGATGCTCGGGGTGGAGACCTTCTGGCAGCAGATCGTCAAGGGCGTGATCCTGGTGCTCGCGGTGTGGATGGACATCGTCTCCTCCGGCAACACCCGCTGATCCCGAGCGCACCGCGCTCCACTCGACCCCGGACGGGCGACCGTCCGGGGTCTTTCTTCGTCGACGGCCGTGAACCGGGGACACGCGAAACCCGGTCGATGGAGGTCGGCCGGGTCCGCAACGCCGGGTGAGATCGCCGGGACGGCAGGACGCGGTCGGCGCGATCAGTCGAACGCGGTCTCCGGTCGGTAGCCGGCCGCCAGCACCGCCACCGTCGGCTCCGGTGTCAGCACGGTCACCTCCTCCGCTCCGTGAACCGCCTCGGGCGGCCCGTAGCCGCCGTGCGACCACGGCCGCGCCGCGTCTCGCCATCTCAGCAGCGGCCGGTGAGCGGCGCCCTCGCGGGTGAAGAACACGCCGTCGGGCAACTCGATGAGCCGCCGGCGATGGCTGCGTCTGGCGCCGCCGTCGAGGCGCGCCTCGGCGAGGGTGCCGTCGATCTCGGTGACGCGCGGTGTCACGGCCTCGTCCTGGCCGCGGGCACGTTGCCAAGCGGCGGCGAAGCGCAGGAACGCCGGTCGACGACAGGCGGCGCAGGGCCGATGTCCGGCAGCGAGCGCCACCGCCTCGTCGGAGAAGAACAGCGGCGTGTAGCGGCCGGGCGTATCGAACACGATCGGATCGAGCAGGCCGTGCGACAGACGGCAGGTGATCCAGCGGGTTTCGTTGGCGGGGAAATCGTGGCGGATCGATCCGTCACGCGCGTGCAGATCGCCGCGATTGCCGAGGAATCGGCCGCGCTCGGGCACGGCTTCGAGGGTACCGAAGGGGGTCACGCGGTTGCGTCGAGGCATCGGGTACTCCGGTCGGATCGTGAAGGATGATCGTACACGAGACACATGACGGTCCGCCCTCGCCGTGGCGGTTCGTCATCGAAGAACGACACCCCGACCGTCCCTCCCCCCTCCCCCGACGGGGGAGAGGATGGGATACGAGCCTCTTCGGATCGCCGTCGTCGAGGCGTGTCGCAACGTCGTCGGATCGGTATCAGGTGGCGCGCAGCACCAGGGCTTCGAGATACTCCTGTCGGCCGGAACGCGGCTTCGGATCGAGTTCGTCGGCGATCGCTCGATCGGCTACCTGATCGAGACTGCGCTCTCCCGCCAGGATCGCCTTCGCCTCGGGTGCGTCCCAACCAGCGTAGCGCGCGGCGAGCGGCTTCTCCAGCGTACCGGTCTCCAACATCGCCGCCGCGTTGAGCAGCGCCCGGGCGCAGGCGTCGATCGAGGCGGCGTGGGCGACGACGAGGTCGGCCGGATCGAGCGACTGGCGACGGATCTTGGCGTCGAAGTTGAGCCCGCCGGTGGTGAACCCGCCATGCTTGAGGATCTCGTGCAGGACCAGGGTCAGCTCGCCGACGTCCATGGCGAACTGGTCGGTGTCCCAGCCGAGCAACCCGTCGCCGCGGTTGATGTCGATCGAGCCGAAGACGCCGAGGGCGTTGGCGAGCTTCACCTCGTGTTCGAAGGAATGGCCGGCGAGCAGCGCGTGGTTCTGCTCGATGTTGAGCTTGACGTCGGCGAGGAGGTCGTAGCGCTCCAGGAAGCCATAGACGGTGGCGACGTCGAAATCGTACTGGTGCTTGGTCGGCTCGCGCGGCTTGGGTTCGATGAGCAGCGGACCGGAGAAACCGATCTTGTGCTTGTGCTCGGCGACCATCGCCAGGAACCGCCCGAGTTGGTCGAGTTCGCGCTTCATGTCGGTGTTGAGCAGCGTCTCGTAGCCCTCGCGCCCGCCCCACAGCACGTAGTTGGCGCCGCCGAGCCGCTTGGTCGCCTCGAGCGCGATGCGCACCTGGCCGGCGGCATAGGCGAAGACGTCGGGATCGGGGTTGGTCGCCGCACCCGCCATGTAGCGGCGGTGGGAGAAGAGGTTGGCGGTGCCCCACAGAAGCTTCACGCCGGTCGCCGCCATCTTCTCTTCGAAGACGTCGCAGATCGCCGCGACGTTGTCGCGCTGCTCGACCAGATTCGCCCCTTCCGGGGCGGCGTCGACGTCGTGGAAGGTGAAGAACGGCACGCCGAGGAGGCGGAAGAGATCGAAGGCGACGTCGGCCTTGGCCTCGGCCATCTCCATCGCGTCGACCCCGTGCATCCACGGTCTGAGGAAGGTCTCGCCGCCGAACGGATCCCCGCCCGGCCAGCAGAACGAATGCCAGTAGCAGGCGGCGAACCGCAGATGTTCCGCCATGGTACGGCCGGCGACCATCCGGTCGGCGTCGTACCAGCGGTAGGTGAACGGATCGCGGCTCTCCGGACCGGCGTAGCGGACCGGCTCGAGCCCGCCGAAGAAACGCGAAGCGGGTGCGTTCATGGACGGATCTCCTTGGCGAAGGGCGCGAGACGCCGCCAACGGGCGTGGACCTCGCGGTGGATGGCCGAGCGGGCGGGATCGGGGGTGAAACTCTCGAGCCGGCGCGGGCGGGTGCAGACGGCGGCCGGCGCCTCACCGGTCGCGGCGAGACGGCCGAGGCGGGCGGCGCCATGGGCGGCACCGACCGCCCCCTCCTCCACCCGGTGGACCGGGATCTCCAATTGATCGGCGAGAATCTGCGCCCACAGCCGCGAACGCGAACCGCCGCCGACCAGATCGATCTCGTCGACCCGCGTGCCGGCGGCGGCGAGCGCATCACGATTGTCGACGACGGCATGGCCGACGCCCTCGAGCACGGCACGGGTCATCGCCCGCCGATCGGTCGCCGCCCCGAGGCCGGCGAAGATCGCCCGGAGTTCGGGGTCATTGGCCGGGGTGCGCTCGCCGGTGAGATAGGGCAGGAACAGCGGTCCGGCGCCGGGGGTGGGATCGTCGCCGAGTTCGGCGAGGAGGTCGGCGGCGGCGGCGCCGGTGACCTCGGCCCACCAGGCGAGGCACGAGGCGGCCGACAACATCACCCCCATCTGGTGCCAGGTGCCGGGCAGCGCATGGGCGAAGGCGTGTACCGCCGAGGCCGGATTGGGGGCGAAGCGGTCGGTCGTCACCCACAGCACGCCGGAGGTGCCGAGCGACAGGAAGGCGTCGCCGGCGGCGATGGCGCCGAGGCCGACGGCGGTCGCGGCATTGTCGCCGGCGCCGCCGGCGACGACCGGCGGGGCCATCATGCCCCAGCGCGCCGCGAGGTCGGCGCGGAGGCGCCCCGAGACCTCGGAGCCCTCGACCAGCCGCGGCATCGTGGCCCGCGTCAGGCCGCAGGCGGAAAGCGCCGCGTCCGACCAATCGCGCTTCGCCGGGTCGAGCCACAGTGTGCCGGAGGCGTCCGACATGTCCTCGACCGCCTCACCGGTGAGACGCAGGCGGACGAAGGCCTTGGGCAGCAGTACCCGCGCCGTGGCGGCGAAGACCGCGGGCTCGTGGGCCTTCACCCACAGGAGTTTGGGCGCGGTGAAGCCGGGCATGGCGAGATTGCCGGTGACGGCGTGGAGCGCCGGGAAGGCTGCCTCCAACGCCCGGCACTCGGCGGCGGTACGGCCGTCGTTCCACAGGATCGCCGGGCGCAGTACCCGGTCGGCCGCATCGAGCAGCACCGCCCCGTGCATCTGGCCGGAGAGGCCGACGCCGGCGACCGCCGCCACCTCGGCCGGCCGGACCGCCGCGAGTTCGTCGACGGCGGCGACGGTCGCGACGACCCAGGATTCGGGATCCTGCTCCGACCACAACGGGTGCGGCCGGTCGACGACGAGGGAGCGTTCCGCCGTGGCGACGAGGTGGTCGGCGCCGTCGACCAGGACCGCCTTGACACTGGACGTGCCGATGTCGAGACCGAGATACATCGATCCTCTCCTTGTCCGACACGCGCCCCTCACCCCTCAGGGGAGGTTCTCGCGGATGACGATGTCGATGCCGATCACCTCCCGCGCCGGAGAGATCGGTTCCTTGCGCACCAAGGCCTGGAGAACCCGCAACGCCGAATGCGCCTCGCGTCCGGGATGCTGCGAGATCACCGCGTCCATCAGGCCGATCAAGAGGAAGCGGCGGGTGTGGACGGTGAGATCGTGGCCGACGAAGACGATGTCGTCGGCGCGGCCGGCGTCGCTCAACGCCGTGCCGATGCCGGCGGTGCCGGCCCCGATGTTGTAGATGCCGACGAGATCCGGGGTCTCCTCCAGGAGGCGCGCCGTCAGCGTCTGGTTGGTGGCGTCGTCGTCGCGGCCCTCCACCGGCATCATCAACTCGAGGTCGGGGAAGTCGGAGGCCATCACCCGCGAGATGCCGACGAAGCGGTCGGTGTGATCGCTGAGCGCCATCGAGCCGGCGACGATCGCCACCTTGCCCTTGCGGTCGCCGACGAAGCGGCCGATCAGCGCGCCGGCGGTGCGTCCTGCGGCGATGTTGTCGATGCCGACGTAATGGGCGCGGCTCGAGGAAGGCACATCGGAAACCAGCGTCACCACCTGCACCCCGGCCTCGACCAGATCGTCGATCGCCGCCCGGACGCGCGGATGATCGAGCGCCACCACGGCGATGCCGTCGTAGCGTCGGCCGACATCCTCGAGCGTCTCGGTCAGAGCCGAGGGATCGAAGACGTCGGTCTCGACGATGTCGACCAGTGTGCGCCGCGCCGTCAGCCACGCCCGTTCCCTGAGCACGTTCTCCTGGATCTCGGCCATGAAGACGTTGAGGCTCTTGGGCATGACGAAACACAGCCGGTAGGACCGGCCGCGGGCCAGTTCCGCCGCAGCGGCATGGGGGCGGAAACCGAGCCGAGCGATGGTCTCCTCGACCCGCTGCACCGTCACCTTGCGCACCCCCGGCCGGCCGTGCAGCACGCGATCGACGGTGGCGATCGACACCCCCGCCTCGCGAGCGACGTCCTTGAGAGTGACCAGTGTGAGATCGGTGGTGTCCGTCATGGCGTGATGGTTCTCTCAAATTCTCGAGGTGCGCAACTCAAATCGTTGCTGCGCTGCGCAAAGGCGGGATCGGAACGTGCCGGTTGCGCGCGCCGCGGCGTCTTCCGGTGGCGCCGAACGCGACCACGCGAGCGGCGTGCTTCGCTCGATGCGATGGGGTGATCGGAGGAGCTGGCCGGCCGACCGTCGACATGCGAGCGCTCGGTTCGGATCCCACATCACAGGGCGACGAAGCGGTAGCGGGTGTGGTGGCGATAGACGGCGCCGGGGCGCAGCGTCACCGAGGGGAAATGCCGCTTGTTCGGGGCGTCGACGAAACCCTGTGCTTCGAGACAGAAGCCGGCGTGGGGACCATGGACGAGACCGGACGCGGCGGCCGGATGGGGTCCGAGATGCGGGGCGGTATAGAGCTGCAGCGACGGTTGATCGGTCTCCACCTCGAGCCGCAGCCGCCCGTCGGGCGCCGTCACCTCCGCTGCGCCTACCATCTCTCCCGGCGCTCCGCCGAGTACGAAGGCGATGTCGTGGTCGACAGCGATCGGCCGGGCGACGCGGAAGTCGAGGGTGGTGCCGGCGACCGGAGCGATCTCCCCGGTCGGGATCAGCACGTCGTCGACCGGCGTGTAGAAATCGGCCGCGATCCGCAGAAGATGCTCACGGCAGTCGCCGGCCCGGTTCAGGGTGAAATAGGCGTGGTTGGTGAGGTTGACCGGCGTCGGTGCGTCGGTCGTCGCCGTCGCGGTGATCTCCAGTGTCGCCGCGTCGGTGAGGGCATAGCGGCAGCGCAGCGCGAGTCGGCCGGGAAAGCCCTGGTCGCCGTCCTCGGAGACCAGCGAAAGGTCGACCGCGGCGTCGCTCGCCGCCTCGATCGTCCAATTGCGTCGGGTGAAACCACCGGGACCGCCGTGCAGCGTGTTGCAGCCCGCCTCGTCGATCGGCAACTCGTGGGTCACCCCGTCGAGGCGGAAGCGGCCGCCGGAGATACGGTTGGCGACACGCCCGACCATGACGCCGAGATGGCCGGAATTGTCGGCATAGGCCTCCGCGGTGTCGTAGCCGAGCACCACCTCCCGCCTCTCGCCGTCGGTGAGCGGTACGGCGAGTGCCCGGACCGCCGCCCCGAAGGTGAGGATCGACGCGGTGGCCCCGCCGGGCGAGATCAGGGTGATCTCGTGGACGATCTCTCCGCCGATCCGCCCGAATTCGCCGACCGCCATCGCGCCCTCCCCTCGCCGGTCCGATGCGCGCCGTCACGATGGACGAGCCCGATCTCGGAAGATCCGATGTAGCGCCGATTCGGCCAGCCGTCGCGCCCGTCGTGGTGTCACCGCGCTCGAACCGACGGCGATGGTGCCGGCGGTGAACGCTGCGGCGCGTCGCTCATTCGGCGACGACCAGCGCCTCGCGCATCCGAACCGCCAGGGCGGTGGCGGCGCGGGCGTCCTCGAGCCCGAGCGGTGACGGCCGGCCTTCGCGGACCGCTTCGACGAAGGCGCGGGCGCCGTGGAGAAAGGCGGATTCGAACCGGTCGAAGAAGTCGACGAGTCCGCCGACGTGCCGTCCGCCGTCCTTCTCCACCGTGATCGGCAGATGGCCGAGGCCGCGGCCGATCTCCAGCGCCCCTTCGGTACCGACCACCGTCAACATCGATTCGAAGCCACGGTGGGAGGTGCGGGTGACGTGGAAGGTGGCGACACAGCCGCCGTCGAAGGTGGCGGTGGCGAAGCCGGTGTCGACGTCGCCGCAGGGTGCCAGGCCCGGATACATCGCCCGCGTGCCCGCCGCCGTGACGGTCCGCGCTTCGGCTCCGTCGAGGATCCAGCGGACGAGATCGATCTCGTGGATGCAGCAGTCGAGGAAGATACCGCCCGAGGTCGGGGCGAAGCGGACGAAGAAGCCGTGCGGATCGATCGCATCCTCCGACGAGCAGCGGATGGCGAAGATGCGGCCGAGTTCGCCGGCCGCGATGCGCCGCTTCGCCTCGGCCAGTGCCGGATCGAAGCGCCGGGTGAAGCCGACCATCGCCACCTGCTTCGGCCGCGCCTTCGCCACCGCGATCACCCGATCGCAGTCGGTGACCTCCAGCGCCAGCGGCTTCTCGCAGAAGACGTGGCGGCCGGCCTCCAGCGAGGCGATGACGTGGTCGGCGTGGAACGACGTCGGGGTGACCAGCCAAACCGCGTCGACGTCGTCGCGCGCCAGCAGTTCCGGCAGACCGGGGACGGTGGCGACACCCGGCAGGTTCGCCGCCGCCCAGTCGCGCTCCTCGGCCGACGGGCTCGCCGCGGCGACGAGCCGGGCGCCGGGCACCCGGAAGGCGAGGTTTTCGGCATGGCGACGGCCGAGCCGCCCGAGACCGACGATGCCGATGCGCAGTGCGGAGGTCATGTGTCTCTCCTGAGGAACCCGGCCGGAGGCGTCAGCCCTTCGGCCTGACGATCCATTCGTGCGCCGGGTCGTTGTGGAAGTGCCATTCACGTACCGGTCCGGCCATGACGTTGAGGTACCAGAGGTCGTAGCCGTGCGGCGCACCGACCGGGTGATAGCCGCGCGGCACCATGACGACGCAGCCGTCCTCCACCGCCATGGTCTCGTCGATCGAGCGGTCGTCGGTGTAGACGCGCTGGAAGGCGAAGCCCTGCGGCGGGTTCAGCCGGTGGTAATAGGTCTCCTCGAGCGCCGTCTCGGCCGGCGGCGCGTCGCGGTCGTGCTTGTGCGGGGGATAGCTCGACCAGTGACCGCCGGGGGTGATCACCTCGACCACCAGCAGACCGTCGGCTTCGGCCGTCTCCGGCAGGATGTCGCGGATGAAGCGCTGGTTGGTCCCCTGCCCGCGCACCGACTGGCCGACCGCCGCCGGCGGGATCGCCCGCGGCGGACGCCGGCCCGGAACGCCCGGCGCCGAACACACCGCCACCTCCGCTACGCTCGTCGCCGCGATCCGCCACGCCATTCCCGCCGGCACGTAGACCGACCCCGGCAACCCGTCGAACGGCGAGGCGCGGCCACCGACCTCGCCGAAATCGGTGTCGCCGGCCGAGATCCGCGCCGTGCCGGAGATCATCACCAGACAGACCTCGCGGGTGGCCTCGCCGCCGCCGAGGTGCGCGCCCGGCGTCAGACGATGGACGGCGAAGCCGACATGGCCCCAGCCGGCGCTCTCCGGCGTGATCCGCAGCACACAGCCGTCGGCATCGGGAGCATGGGGGCGGACGAGAAGTTCGGTCATGGCTCTCTCTCGAAGGTCCGGAGCGGGGCATTCCGCCCCGACACTGTCGTCGGCGGGGCTCGGCGCCCCGAGTTCGTCGGCGGGGCTCGGCGCCCCGCATCCCCTCACGCCGCCGGACGCAGGCCGGTCTTCGCCAGCACCGAGACCAGATGCGCCCAGCCCTTGTGGGCGTATTCGAGCGGGTTCGCCTTGGCCGGATCCTGCTCCGCTTCGATCACCACCCAGCCGTCGTAGCCGGGCAGTTCGCGGAACACCGCCTCGAAGTCGATCGAGCCGTCGCCCGGCACGGTGTAGACGCCGTCGACCACCGCATCGAGGAAGGACATGTCCTCGGCCGCCGCCCGCGCCATCACGGCAGGGCGAACGTCCTTGGTGTGGACATGGGCGATGCGCGAACGATGGCGCCTCGCCAGTTTCGCCGGATCGGCGCCGCCCCAGGTGGCGTGACCGGTGTCGAGGAGCAGCGCCACGGCCTCACCGGTCGCCGCCATGAAGGCGTCGATGTCGGCTTCCGACTGCACCACCGTTCCCATGTGGTGGTGATAGGCGAGCCGCACGCCCTCGGCCCGCGTCGCCTCGGCGACCGCGGTGACCCGCCGGCCGAATTCGGCCCAGTCGTTCGCCGCGAGATGCGGCCGGCGCGACAGCGGCATCGTCCGGTCGCCGTGGATGGCGTTCGAGGTCTCGGCGAAGACCAGCACGTCGCAGCCCATCGCCTTCAGGAGGTCGAGATGCGGCCTCAGCGCCGCCATCTCCGCTGCCGGATCGCGCAGGAAGAGTTCACTCGAATACCAGCCCGAGACGCAGGCGAGGCCGAAGGGGGCGAGCGCCGCCTTCAGCGCGCCGGCCTCGCGCGGGAACTTGTGGCCGAGTTCCATGCCCTCGATGCCGACGCTCGCCGCTTCGGCGAGGCAGGTCTCGAGCGGTGTTTCGCCGCCGAGTTCGCGCATGTCGTCGTTCGACCAGCCGATGGGGTTGGCGCCGATGCGTAGCATGATCAGTCTCCGACTCTCTGGTTGGCGAGCGCCGCCTCGTAGGCCGCCCGCGCGGCGCGGACTTCCGTCCGCTCCGATACTTCCGGGACCGCCACTTCCCACCAGTTGCCGCCGGCCTCGGTGGTGATCAGCGGATCGGTCTCGACGACGATCACCGCGGTGCGGGGGGCGAGACGGGCCTCGTCGAGCGCCGCCTCCAGTTCGGCGATGGTCGAGACCTTGCCCGAGATCGCCCCGAGCGCGGCGGCATGGGCGGCGAAGTCGATCTCCGGCAGCACCTCGTGGCGGGCGTCCTCCAGCAGATTGTTGAAGTTCGCCCCGCCGCAGGCCATCTGCAGCCGGTTGATGCAGCCGAAGCCGCGGTTGTCGAGCACCACGACGGTGAGCTTGAGCCCGAGCATCACCGAGGTGGCGATCTCCGAGTTCATCATCAGATAGGAGCCGTCGCCGACCATCACGGTGACGTCGCGGTTCGGCTCGGCGAGCTTCACCCCGAGACCGCCGGCGATCTCGTAGCCCATGCACGAATAGCCGTATTCGAGGTGGTAGCCGCCCGCCGCGCCGGGCCGCCACAGCTTGTGCAGCTCACCCGGCAGACCACCGGCGGCACACACAAGCACATCGGTGGCGCGCGCCTTGCGCTGCACCGCGCCGATCACCTGCGCGTCGCTCGGCAGACCGTCGTTGGCGGCGGCGGTATGGTGCTCGGCGGTCTCGGTCCAGGCGGTGACGGCGCGGGCGGCCTTCGCCCCCCACACCTCCGGCGCCCGCCACGCCCCGAGCGCGGCACCGAGTTCGGCGAGGCCGGCACGGGCATCGGCGATCAGCGGTTCGGCGCGATGCTTGCCGGCGTCGAAGAGTTGGGTGTTGAGCCCGACGATGCGGCGGCCGGGATCGGCGAAGAGCGACCACGAGCCGGTGGTGAAGTCCTGCAGCCGGGTGCCGACCGCCAGGATCAGATCGGCCTCGCGGGCGAGCTGGTTGGCCGCGGCCGTGCCGGTGACGCCGATGGCGCCGAGACCGAGGCGATGGTCGACCGGCATCACGCCCTTGCCCGCCTGAGTCTCGCCGACAGGAATGCCGAAGCGCTCGGCGAAGGCGAGGAGGTCGGCCTCGGCCTGCGAATAGAGCACCCCGCCGCCGGCGACGATCATCGGCCGGCGGGCGCCGCGCAACGCGGTGGCGGCGGCGGCGAGTTCGGTCTCGTCGGGGCGGATGCGGCGCGGCGTCCAGATCCTCTCGGCGAAGAAAGTCTCGGGGAAGTCCCAGGCCTCGGTCTGCACGTCCTGGCACATGGCGAGCGTCACCGGCCCGCAGTCGGTCGGATCGGTCAGCACCTGCATGGCGCGGGTCAGCGCCGGCACGATCTGCTCCGGCCGGGTGATCCGATCGAAATACCGCGACACCGGGCGGAAGCAGTCGTTTGCCGACACCGTGCCGTCGCCGAAGTCCTCGATCTGCTGCAGCACCGGATCGGGTCGGCGCGAGGCGAAGACGTCGCCGGGCAGCAGCAGCACCGGCAGGCGATCGACATGGGCGACCGCCGCGGCGGTGATCATGTTGGTGGCGCCGGGGCCGATCGAGCTGGTGGCGATCATCATCCGCCGCCGCCGCATCTGCTTGGCATAGGCGACCGCGGCGAGGGCCATCGCCTGCTCGTTGTGGGCGCGCCAGGTGGGGAGCGCGTCGCGGGCGTGCCACAGCGCCTCGCCGAGGCCGGCGACGTTGCCGTGGCCGAAGATCGCCCAGCAGCCGGCGAAGATCGGCACCATCTCGCCGTCGATCTCGGTCTTCTGCGCGGTGAGGAAGCGCACGAGCGCCTGAGCGGTGGTGAGGCGGAGGGTCTTCATCGTGTTCGATCCTTCCGAAGAGGGTCGGGCCGGCGGTCGCGAGTGTCGGCCTCAGGCGGGAGGCGCGCAACCGCTCCAGGCTCGCGTCAACCGTTCGAACCGTGCCGCCATGTCGGCGACCGCCGTCGCGTCGTCGATACGGCCGGCGAGCCAGGCCCGCGCCGCATCGGCGAAGATGGTGCGACCGACGGCGAAGCCCTTGACCAGCGGCTCGCTGCGCGCCGCGGCGAAGGCGGCGGCGAGTTCCACCTCGGGTGCGTCGAGACCGAGCAGGACGATGCCGCGGCAGAACGGATCGTGGCGGCGGATCACGTCGCCGATCGCCTGCCAGGCGCCCGGATCGGCTTGCGGCTCGAGCTTCCACCAGTCGGGATGGATGCCGAGGTCGTAGATACGTTCCAGAACCGCCGGGATGGTGTCCGGCGCGAGGGGGCCGTGGACGCCGGCGATGATCTCCAGGAGCAATTCGCGCCCGAGGGTGCGCACCGCGTCGTGGACGCGGAGAAGCTCGCGCTCCTGTCGCGCCTTCAACTCCTCCGGATCGTCCGGCCGGTAGAAGCACAGGCATTTCACGGTGTGATGCACCGGCCATTCGACGAGATGGGCGCCGAGGCTCGACATCCGGTCGAAGTCGAGCGGCCGCGATCCCGGCGCCTCGATCGGCCGACCGATCCAGAACCCATGGTCGGTGGCGCGGAACAGCGCCTCCGCCCCGTAGGTGCCGTCGAGCAACATGCCGTAGCCGGGCCGACCATCGGCGACCCGTGCCGCCGCCTCGACCGCCAGCACCTTGAAATCGGCGATGCGGGCGCGATCGGCAGCGATCTCGTCGGCCATCGCCTCGAGTTGGGCGCGGTGATCGATGGCGAAGGCCATCAGCGTCGCGGGTTGCGGCCGGCGGGTCGTGGCCCAGTGGAGATGATTGAGCGCCGCGTCGAAGCGCAGGGCACGGTGGCGGCTGCCGAAGCCGAGGAAATGCTGCAGCTCGGTCCAGGTCGGGTTCTCCGGCGAGCACAGCAGCCGCGACACCGCGAAGGCGCCGCAGGCGTTGGCCCAGGTGGCACAGGTGGCGAGCGGCTCGCCCCGCAGCCAGCCGCGCAGGAAGCCCGACATGAAGGCGTCGCCGGCACCGAGCACGTTGTAGACCTCGACCGGGAAACCGGGGCCGCGGATGCCTTTCTCGACGCTGTCGGGGATGTCGCCGGGGAAGACGACGCAGCCCATCGGTCCGCGCTTGCAGACGATCGTCGCGGCGGGCGCCAGCCGGCGGACTTCGCGCAATGCGTCGATGATCTCCGAATGTCCGGAGGCGATGAAGAGCTCTTCTTCGGTGCCGACGACCAGATCGCAGAGCGCCAGGACGGGTGCGAGATGGGCGGTGACCGCGTCGGAGCGGATGTAGCGCTCTTCGCCGGCGGCGTGGCCGGCGAGCCCCCAGAGATTGGGGCGATAGTCGATGTCGAACACCACCTTGCGGCCGTGGGTGCGGGCGATTTCGATGGCGCGCTTCTGCGCCGCGGCTGTGTTGGGGCGCGAGAAATGCGTGCCCGTGACCAGCACCGCGGCGGCGGAGGCGACGAGACCCTCGTCGACGTCCGCCGGCTCCAGCGCCATGTCGGCGCAGTTCTCGCGATAGAAGATCAGCGGAAAGGTCTTGCGATCGCGCACCGCCAGCAGCACCAACGCGGTCAGCCGCTGTGGGTCGGTCGTCACGCCCGCGACCTCGACGCCCTCGCGGACGAACTGCTCGCGGATGAAACGCCCCATCTGCTCGTCGCCGACGCGGGTGATCACCGCCGACTTCAGCCCCAGCCGGGCAGAACCGATGGCGATGTTGGAGGGGCAGCCGCCGACCGCCTTGGTGAAGCTCGCCATGTCCTCGAGCGTCCCGCCGATCTGCTGGCCGTAGAGGTCGACCGAGGAGCGGCCGATGGTGACGACGTCGAGACGCGGTTCGGTCACGGCCGCTGCGGTCATCCTGCGTCCTCCCGAAAACCTCTGCCGTCGGCGCGGCCGTGGATGGGGTCGCCTCGGCCTTCGTCGGGCCTCGTCCGCGCGGCCCGGACCGGGGAAACCCGTCGACTCGCGCGACGGCGTCACCGACGATCGTTGTCGATATGAAACTTCCGTTCTATGATGAAGTCAATTCGGAATATATGTTCTTCATCGGTCGAGTCGCGGAACGTGCGGTCGACCCAGCGAGGAGACGACACATGAGAATCGCGGTTCTCGGCGCCGGTCGCATCGGCAAGATCCACGGCCGTAACGTCGCCGGTCGGCCCGGCGTGAAGCTCGTCGCGGTCGCCGACCCGCATCGGCCTTCGGCCGAGGAGTTGGCCGCCGCCACCGGCGCCGAGGTGCGCGACATCGACGCCGCCATCGAGGGACGTGACGTCGACGCCGTCATCATCGGTACACCGACCACCACCCACGCCGACTTCATCGAGAAGGCGGCTCGCGCCGGCAAAGCGATCTTCTGCGAGAAGCCGGTCGATCTCTCCGCCGAGCGCATCGTCGCCTGCCTGGCGGTGGTGAAAGCGGCCGGCGTGCCGCTGATGATCGGCTTCAACCGTCGCTTCGACCCGAACTTCGCCGAATTGCGTCGCCGTCTCGCCGCCGGTGCGATCGGTGAGACCGAGATCGTCACCATCCTGTCGCGCGATCCGGCACCGCCGCCGGCGAGTTATGTCGCCACCTCCGGCGGCATCTTCCGTGACATGATGATCCACGACTTCGACATGGCTCGTTTCCTCCTCTGCGGCGACGAGCCGATCGAGGTCCACGCCATGGGCTCGGCGCTGGTCGATCCCGAGATCGGCGCGGCCGGCGACGCCGACACCGCCGTGGTCACCATGCGGACCGCGTCCGGGCGGCTGTGCCAGATCTCCAATTCGCGCCGTGCCACCTACGGCTACGACCAGCGCATCGAGGTGCACGGGTCGAAGGGCATGCTGCGCGCCGGCAACGTCCACGAGTCGACGGTGGAACTGGCGTCGGGCGACGGTTTCCGCGCCGATCCGGTGCAGCACTTCTTCCTGGAGCGCTACGCCGAAGCCTATCGCGCCGAACTCGCCACCTTCGTCGACAGCGTCGAGAAGGGCATCGCCCCGACGCCGAGCGGCGAGGACGGCCTCGCCGCTCAACGCCTCGCCGACGCCGCGACGGCGTCGTGGAAGACCGGCGAGCCGGTGCGCGTCTGAACCACGGCGGCGCCCGTCACGACCCCTCGCCCGGCGCCGCCCGCGCCGGGCGTCGTCGTTCGGCTCACCCCTGCCCGGCCTCGCGCTTCTCGCCGACCGAGACGGCGAGGGCCATGACCAGGGCGAAGCTGGCGGCGAGCGAGCGGAAGGCACCGTAGTCGGCTTCCGCCACTTCGAGCCAGACCCGTGCCATCGAGACCAACGGCGAGAAGGCGGAGTCGGTGATCGCCAGCATCGGCACGCCCGCGGCCGCAGCCGTTGCGGCGAGATCGACGGTCGAGCGGGTATAGGGAGCGTAACTCACCGCCAATACCACGTCGCCCGGTCGTGCCGCGGCGATCTGCTCACCCCCGAGACTGCCGACGTTGTCGACGAGTTGCGTCCGCACTCCCATCTTGGCGAAGGCGTAGGCGAGATAGGCGGTGACCGGGAAAACCCGCCGCGCGCCCAGGAGATGGATGGTGTCGGCGCCGGCGAGCAGGTCGACCGCCGCATCGAGCCGATGTGGGTCGAGCGTCGCGCCGAGCCGTTCGAGCGAGGCGATGGCGGCCTGCGAGAAGCCATGGAGATGGAGACCGGGATGGGGCTCGGGCCCCACCGCCTTCAGCGCCTCGAGCCGTGTGTGATAATCCGGCCAGCCCGCCTTGAGCCGGGCGCGGAACACCTGCTGCAGGTCGGAGAAGCCGCCGTAACCGATGGCCTGGGCCAGCCGCACCAGGGTCGAAGGCTGCACCCCCGCCTTGACGGCGATCTCGGCCACCGTGCCGAAGGCGACGTCGTCGGGATGGCGCAGCGCGAAATCCGCTGCTTGTTTCAGCCGCTTCGGCAGTGCGTTATGGGCTACGCCGAGATGGGCCTTCAGCCCCTCGAAGTCGCGCGGTACCGTCGGCTCGTCGCTCATCTCGTCCCACTCCGCGATGACGGGTCGCGTCATTCTAGAACGGAGCGGCGACGGAATGGAACGTTTCTTCCGTTTTCAACGATCACAGCAGGTTCTCGTCATCCGCCGACGTCGATCGCCTCGACCGGTACGTCGAAGACATACCCGTGGCCGCGTTCGGTACGGATGAAGCGCGGGTTGGTCGCATCCGCTTCGATCTTGCGGCGGAGCCGGAGGATGAGCACGTCGACGGTACGGTCGAACACCTCGCCGCCGGCCCGGTGGGTGAGATCGAGCAGGTGATCGCGCGACAGCACCCGCCCGGCCGCCCCGACCAGGGCGACGAGCAGATCGAATTCGGCGACCGTCAGGGCCATCGCCACGCCGTCGGGGCCGCAGACACGGCGCCGGTCGAGGTCGATCTCGAAGCCGTCGAAGCGCCAGCCCCGGCGCACCACCGGGCGAGCGACGATGCCGCCATCGCGGCCGGTGCGCCGCAGCACCGCCTTGATGCGAGCGAGCAGCTCGCGACTGTTGAACGGCTTCACCACGTAGTCGTCGGCACCGATCTCGAGGCCCATGATGCGGTCGAGATCGCCGCCGCGTCCCGACACCATGATGATCGGCACCGCGCTCGACGCCCGGATGGTCGCGGCCACCGAGAAGCCGTCGCGGTCGGGAAGCCGGAGGTCGAGCACCACGAGATCGACGCGGCCGGCGGCCAATGCGGCGAAGAGCGCCGCGGCGTCGCGGCAGGGGATCGCCTCGAACCCTTCCGAGGCGACCGTGTCGACGACGGCGGCGCGCACCGCCTCGTCGTCGTCGACGACGGCGATCCGCATCCTGTGACCGGCGTTCGACGTCACGCGTCCTCTCCCCCTTCGGCCGTCGCTTCTGTGAACAATGTTACAGCGAGACGTGGTCCGTCCGAAATCCCCCGTTCACGTCGTCGGCCGACAGTGCCATCCGACCCGTTCCGGCTCGTCCGGACGGGGTGGGATCGCGTTTCGAAACGATCCGACCGTCGACCCGGCGCCCATGACGCCGCAACGAACGACGGCGGGTCCGATGGAGGAAAACATGACGCTCGCCACCCGCCGCCTCGCCTTCGCCACGACGGCTCTCCTCGGTCTCGCACTCGGCGCGGCCTCGGCGAACGCCGCCGACCTCGTCGTCTACTGCGGCGTCCAGGAAGAGTGGTGCCAGGCGATGATGAACGCCTTCACCAAGGAGACCGGCATCAAGGTCGCCATGACGCGCAAGAGCGCCGGCGAGACCTATGCCCAGGTCAAGGCCGAGGGCTCCAACCCGAAGGGCGACGTGTGGTGGGGCGGCACCGGTGACGCCTTCCTCCAGGCGGCCGAGGACGGCCTGCTCTCGGAATACAAGTCGCCGAAGCTCGCCGAGCTCCATCCCTGGGCCCAACGTCAGGCGGCGGACGCGCAGTATCGCGCCGTCGGCATCTACGCCGGCGGCCTCGGTTTCGCCGTCAACACCGAGGTGCTGGCCAAGAAGAAGGTCGCGGAGCCGGCCTGTTGGGCCGATCTGGTGAAGCCGGAGTACAAGGGCGAGATCCAGATCGCCAATCCGAACTCCTCCGGCACCGCCTATGCGACGCTCGCCACCCTGGTCCAGATCTTCGGCGAGAACCCGGCCTTCGACTTCATGAAGCAGTTGCACGGCAACATCTCGCAGTACACCAAATCGGGCGCCGCCCCGGCGGTGGCGGCGGGGCGGGGCGAGGCCTCGATCGGCATCGTCTTCATGCACGACGGCGTCACCCAGACGGTCAACGGCTTCCCGGTGAAGGTGGTCGCCCCCTGCGAAGGCACCGGTTACGAAGTCGGCTCGATGGGCATCATCAAGGGCGGCCCGAACCCGGACCTCGCCAAGAAGTTCTACGAATTCGCTCTGACCCCCAAGGCGCAGGAGACCGCCGATCAGGCGAAGAGCTACCAGGTGCAGGCCAATGTCGCCACGCCGCTCTCCCCGCACGCGCCGCGACTGGAGAAGGTCAAGCTGATCGACTACGATTTCAAGAAGTTCGGCTCGGCGGCCGAGCGCAAGCGCCTGCTCTCGCGCTGGGACAACGAGATCGGCAACCTGCGCTGATCACCGCGGACGACCCCGTCCGGCCTCCCGGGTGACCCGGGAGGCCGCTCTCCCCGTCGGTTCGGGACCGGAGACGGCGCCATGTTCCGCTCGCATCTCCTCTGGCTGATCGTCGGCTGGATCGCCTGGACGATCGCGCCCTGGTACGGCTTCGCCTCGTCGCGTCAGCCGATCCTCGGGGGCTGGCCGGCCTCCGGCCTCCTCGCCGGTCTCGACGACGCGCCGTGGCTCCTGCCGCTCGGCCTGTTCCTCGCCCTGCCCGTTCCCTTCGTCGCGACGCGATCGCGTCTCGTCGGGCCGGCGCTGGTCGTCGCCGGTGCCGGCGGCCTCGGCTGGATGATGCTGCAGGGGGTGGCGATCATCCACAAGGGCTGGGCATGGCCCTTCCTCGCCGATCTCTTCGGCCCAATCGCCGCCGGACAACCCGGCATGGGCTTCGGAGCGATGGCCACCGCCCTCGCCTTCCTGTTCTTCCTCACCATGGGGCTCGCCGCCCGTGGTGCCATGAAGGGCGACCGCTTCACCACCGGCGCCATCGGGCTGCTCGTCGCCTCGATCTCGCTCTTCGTCTTCTGGCCGGTGTCGACGGTGTTCTCCCAGGCGATGCTGCCCGACGCCGACATGTCCGGCCCGGCGGCGCTGATCCACCGCCTGACCGCCAAAGACATCTGGTCGCTCGGCTGCGTCACCGGTACGACCCGCTGCGGCGTCGTCTGGAACTCGGTGGTGCTGGGCACACTGTGCGGCGTCATCACCACGGTGCTCGGTCTCGCCTTCGCCCTGGTCGCGACGCGGACCACCTTCCCCTATCAGCGCCTGTTGCGTCTTCTGTCGGTGCTGCCGATCATCACCCCGCCCTTCGTCATCGGCCTCGCGGTCATCCTGCTCTTCGGCCGCAACGGTACGGTCACGCTGTTCCTCGCCGAGAACTTCGGGCTGACCGCGACGCGCTGGATCTACGGCCTGCCCGGCATCCTGCTCACCCAGACGCTGGCCTTCACGCCGATCGCCTTCCTGGTGCTGATCGGTGTCGTCCAGGGCATCGCCCCGTCGATGGAGGAGGCGGCGCAGACCCTGCGCGCCGGCCGCTGGCAGACCTTCAGACGAGTCACCTGGCCGCTGATGCGGCCCGGCCTCGCCAACGCCTTCCTGGTCGGTTTCATCGAGAGCCTCGCCGACTTCGGCAATCCGCTGGTGATGGGCGGCGGCTACGAGGTGCTCTCCACCAAGATCTTCTATGCGGTGGTCGGCGCCCAGAACGACCCGGGCCGCGCCGCGGCGCTCGGGATCGTGCTGCTGGCGCTGTGCATCGGCGCCTTCCTGGTGCAGCGGCGGTGGGTCGGCACCGGCTCCTACACCACGGTCGGCGGCAAAGGCTTCGCCGGCACGCCGGCCGAACTGCCGCGCTGGCTGAAGAACGCGGTCTACGCCACCGCGCTGCCCTGGGCCGCCTTCACCTTCCTGCTCTACGGCCTGATCCTCTACGGCGGCTTCGTCGAGAACTGGGGCCGCAACAACACCTTCACGCTGCGCCACTACGTCACCGCCTTCGGCCTCGACTGGAACCAGTACGGCCTGTTGTGGACCGGGCGGGCGTGGAACTCGCTCTTCACCACCCTCGAAGTCTCGGCGGTCTCCGCCCCGCTGACCGCGGCGATGGGGCTGATCACCGCCTACCTGCTGGTGCGGCAGCGTTTCACCGGTCAGGCGACCTTCGAATTCATGACCATGCTGAGCTTCGCCATTCCCGGTACGGTGATCGGCGTCGCCTACATCCTCGCCTTCAACCAACCGCCGGTGGAACTGACCGGCACGGCGGCGATCCTGGTCGTCTGCTTCGTCTTCCGCAACATGCCGGTGGCCATCCGCGCCGGTGTCGCGGCGATGAGCCAGCTCGACAAGAACCTCGACGAATGCGCCCTGACGCTCGGCGCCAACAGCGCCCAGACCATCCGCCGGGTGATCATGCCGCTGCTCAGGCCGGCGATCGTCGCGGCGCTGGTCTATTCCTTCGTGCGCGCCATCACCTCGGTCAGCGCCGTCATCTTCCTGGTCTCGGCCCGCCACGACATGGCGACGTCCTACATCGTCGGACGTGTCGAGATCGGCGACTTCGGCCTCGCCATCGCCTATTCCTCGGTGCTGGTGGTGCTGATGGGCCTCGCCATCATCTTCATCCAATGGATCGTCGGCGAGCGTCGCATCGCCCGACCCACCCCCCATGCCCCCGCCGCCCGGCCACAGGAGGTCGCCGCATGACTCGAACCGACCAGAAGATCGGTGGCGTCGAATTCCGCTCGGTGAGCCGCCGCTACGGCAAGGTGACGGCGGTCGACGCCATCTCGTTCAAGGTCGAACCGGGAACGCTCGTGACGCTGCTCGGGCCGTCGGGCTGCGGCAAGACGACGACGTTGCGTATGATCGCCGGGCTCGAAGCGGCGAGCGAGGGGCAGATCCTGATCGGCGGTCGCGACGTGACGCTGCTGCCGGCCACCGATCGCGACGTCACCATGGTGTTCCAGAGCTACGCGCTCTTCCCCCACATGAACGTCCTCGACAACGTCGCCTTCGGCCTCGAGGTCTCCGGCGTTCCCAAGGTGCAACGCGAGGAACAGGCGATGGCCGGCCTCGCCATGGTCGGCCTCGCCGGCTTCGAGACCCGCCTGCCGAGCGAGCTCTCCGGCGGCCAGCAGCAGCGCGTCGCGGTCGCCCGCGCCCTGGTGCTCGAACCGGAGGTACTGCTGTTCGACGAGCCGCTCTCCAACCTCGACGCCAAACTCCGCCGCAAGATGCGCGACGACATCCGCGAATTGCAGTCGAAACTCGGCCTGACCTCGGTCTACGTCACCCACGACCAGGAGGAGGCGCTCGCCGTCTCCGACCGGATCATCGTGATGAACCGCGCCGTCATCGCTCAGGAGGGAACGCCGGCCGACCTCTACCGCCGCCCGGTGTCGCGTTTCGTCGCCGATTTCATGGGCATCTCCAACCTGCTCGACGGCACCGTCACCCGGCGCGCCGAGGGTCGCGTGACGGCGCATTTCGGCGAGGCGGTGCTCGACCTTCCCGAGACGGCGATCACCAGGGCCGACGAGATCACCGTGGCGATCCGGCCGCAGGCGATCCGCCTCGCGACCGAACCCGGACCGGACCGGTTACCGGTGACGGTGCGCAAGGCGACCTATCTCGGTTCGCATCTCGAATACGTGCTCGACAGCTCCGCCGGTGAACTCTTCGTCGTCGACCCGACATCCGAGACGCCGGTCCCGCCGGGGTCGAGCGCCTGGGCCACCTTCCGCCACGAGGGCGTCGCCCTGGTGCCGCGCGACGGTCAAGTCGCGTGACGTCGTGGCGTCGAACGGCTGCACGGGCGGCGTGATCCGCTCTAGGATCGGCGGCGACCCGGTCGGAACGCACGCCCGGGAGAAACGCGAGCGAGCGGGATGACGAGGCGAGGCGGTCTGCACCGACGCCTGATGCTGATGGCGGCGGCGGTGGTCGGGGTGATCCTGATCGCCGAAGGTCTCGCCTGGGTCGGCCTCGATCGGTTGGAGCGCTCGCTCGGGGCCACCCGGACCGACGCGCTCGCCGACGTCCGACGGGTGTTGACCCTCGCCGAGAGCGCCTCCGGCCTCTCCGCCTTCGCCCATTCGGTCGCCGAGATCCGCGATCGCGCCGGCCTCGACGTCGCAGAACGGGCGATGACCGGCCGGCTGGAGGATTTCGCCGCCCTCGCCGCGGCGTTGCCGGTCCCCACCGACCGGCCGGCGCTGCCGACCCTGGAGCCGGCGATCGTCCGCCTCGCCGATCGCCTCGACGGTATCCTGCGTCAACTCTATGCGGTGACCGATCAGGCGATCGCCGCGGCCGAACGCGGTTCCACGGCCGCCGCCGATCGCATCTACGCCGACCCGCGCCAACGCTTCCTGCTCGCCGCCACCGACGTCGCCGCCCGCGAGATGAGCCGCCTCGTCAAGGACTTCGCCTCGCTGGTGGAACGCTCCGACCGAGCCCGCGCGGAAGCCATGGCGGCCGACCTGCGGCTCGGCAAGATCGCTGCCGGACTGGTCGGCGCGCTAGCGCTGATCGTTGCCCTCGGCTTCGCCAACGCCTTCCTGCGCGGTGTCGTCGCCGACCTGCTCGGCATCGCCGAGGCGATGCGGCGACTGGCCGGCGGCGACACGACGGCCACCGCGCCGGGAGGCGGCCGTCCCGACGAGATCGGCGCGCTCGCCCGCGCCTTCGAGGTGTTCAAGGTCCAGGCGAGCGAACGGGCCGAGATCGAAGGCCGGCTGCGCCACGCCGAACGGCTGGAGGCGGTCGGCCGCCTCACCGGCGGCATCGCCCACGACTTCAACAACCTGCTGACCGCCGTCGCCACCAACGTCCAGATGATCCACGACGACGCCGAGCCCGGTTCGCGCACCCGCGCCCGGGCGCTGCGGGCGTTGTCGGCAGCCGAGAACGGCGCCGCGATGGTCGCCCACCTCCTCGCTTTCGGCCGCCGGCAGATGCTGGCACCGGTGGCGACCGACGTACCGCGCCTCGTCGCCGCCCTGGTCGATCTGGTCGAGGCGAGCCTCGGCAGCGGCATCGTGCTCACGACGCGGGCGAACCCCACCGACGGCTCGCTGCTCGCGTCGGTCGACCCCGGCCAGTTGGAGAACGCCCTGATCAACCTCGTCTTCAACGCCCGCGACGCGGTCGGTGAACGTGGTCGCATCACGGTTTCGTCCACGCGGGCACCGGACGGCATGGTTCGTCTCGAAGTCGGCGACGACGGCACCGGCATGGATGCCGCGACGCTCGCCCGCATCTTCGAGCCCTACTTCACCACCAAACCGAGCGGCGTCGGCAGCGGCCTCGGCCTCTCCATGGTCTACGGTTTCGTCCGCCAGTCCGGCGGCCGGATCGAGGTCGCCTCGACACCCGGCACCGGTACCACCGTCATCATCGACCTACCCGCCGCCGCGACGGACGAGGCCGCCGCCCCCGCATCGGTGAACGACGAGCCCGCCCGCCCGATGCGGGCGCTGCGCATCCTGGTGGTCGAGGACGACGTCGGGGTGCGCGAGGCGATCGTCGATCTGCTCACCGCCTCGGGTCACGGCGCGGTGGCGACGGCCTGCGGCGCCGAGGCCCTGGCTCGGTTCGCGGCCGATCCGGATTTCGATGCGGTGATCACCGACCTCGCGCTGCAGAACGGCATGAACGGCTCCGAATTGGCCGCCGGCCTGCGCGCCGTCCGCCCGAATCTGCCGGTGCTGGTGACCACCGGCTACGCCGGTGCCGCGGCGGTCGATCTGCCGCTGCTGATGAAGCCCTTCCGCCGCGAGGATCTCGACGCCGCCCTCGCCCGCCTCCTCGCCTGACCCACCGGCCCGTGCCTCATAGGCGAACGCCGACGGTGGTGAGCCCGCGGGTGATCGAACCGTCGGTCGGCAGGAGCGGGATCAGACAGGCCTGGAGCGAGTGGTACATGTCCGGCTTGCCGTAGAAGGGGAAGGCGTTCGGGCGCAGATCGTCGTCGAGCTGGGGGAACCAGCCGCCGGCGTCGGGGTCGACGAAGCACGCGGCGGTGAAGCCCCAGATCCGCCGATACCAGTCCTCGTGGAAGGGATCGCCGTCGATCGCGCCGAGGACGGCGGCCGCGCCGATACCCTCGCAGCACGGCCACCAGTAGCGATCGCGGATGCGCGGCCGCCCGTCCCAGTCGAGGGTATACCAGAACCCGCCCTTCGCGGCGTCCCAACCGTCGGCCACGGTGCGGCGGAACAGTCGCCGCGCCGACTCGATCATCCAGTCGTTGCGTCGACCGGCCAGCTCCCAAAGCTGTGCCAGCAGGCGCGACCATTCGAGCGCATGACCCGGCGTCGTGCCGTAGGGGCGGAACATCGGGTCGCCGTCGTAATCGCGATCGAACGTCCAATCGGCGTCGAAATGTTCGGGGACGTGCCAGCCGGCATCCTCGGCGTTCGCGAGGATGATGCGCTCGGCGATCCGCTCGGCCATCACCAGGAAGCCGTGTTCGCCGGTCGCCTCGTGGGCGGCCATCGCCGCTTCGCACAGGTGCATGTTGGAATTCTGGCCACGATAGCTGCCGAGCGGCGTCCAATCGCGAGCGAATTCCTCGGCCACCGCACCGTGATCGGCCTCCCAGTAGCGCTCCTCGAGCACGGTGGCGACGTCGGTGAGCAGGCGATCGGCGTCGGGGTGGCCGACCACCTTGGCGCTCGCCGCGGCGAGCAGCACATGGGCATGGCCATAGGCCTGCTTGGTGGCGTTCACCGGCCCGTCGGTGCCGATCGACCACAGGTAGCCGCCGTGGCGGGAATCGCGATGGCCGTGCCACAGGAACGCCATGCCGTGATCGACGAGGTCATCGGCTCCGGGACGACCGAGGAGATGGGAGATGGCGAAGCCGTGCACGGCCCGCGCCGTCAGGTGCAACGCCCGCGCAGGCGCACCGAAGGGGAAGAATTCGGCGGCGAGCGGCCGGCCGGCCGCGTCGAGTTCGTGGAAGCCGCCCGCCGGATCGCGGGCATGGCGTTCGAAGAAGTCGAGGATGCGCCCGGCTTCGGCGAGGAGCCACAGTCGATGGCCGGTGCGATCGACCCAGCGCCGCAACGGGACTTCGAGAGCCAGCGATGCCATCTGCCACCTCCTCTGCCGCAGGCGAGCCAGCACCGCCTCGACGGATGCCACGCTAGCGCGTCGGCGGCGATCGCGAAACCGCTCGAACATTCGGCGCCCGAGCCTCGCCGAACGGTGGGCGGCGGGCGCGGAACGGCGATGGTCTCCGTCTCCGTGTCGGCGCATTCTCCGGCGGATCGCCTGGTACGCCGGGATTCGCAAGCGGAGGCTCCTCCCCCATGCTCGCCGTCCTCGGCATCACCACGCCGATCTTCCTCTTGATCCTGCTCGGCTTCCTCGCCACCCGCTGGGGCGCACTGGGGCGCGAAGACGTGCGCTCGCTCGGCACCTTCGTGGTCCGATTCGCCCTGCCGGCGCTGATCGTCCACGCGCTGGCCTCCCGCCCCTTGCGCGACGTCTTCGATGTCCGCTTCCTCCTCGCCTATGCCGCGGCCTCGCTCACGGTCTTCACCGTGGTCTATGCCGTGGCGCGCTTCGGCCTGAGGCGCGGTATCGCGGCGAGTGCCGTTCACGGCCTCGGTGCGGCGGCGCCCAACAGCGGCTTCGTCGGTTTTCCCGTCGCCGCGATGGTGGTCGGCCCGACCACCGCGGCGACGGCTCTCGCCCTCGCGATGACGGTCGAGAACGTCGTCGTCATCCCGCTCGCTCTCGCCGTGGCCGAAACCGAGGCCCATGCCGACACGCCCTTCGCCCGGATGGTGGCCGAGGTCGGCCGGCGTCTGCTGCGCAACCCGCTGATCCTGGCGATCGCCGTCGGCATGGTGATCTCGGCGACCGGGGTCGGTCTGCCGGCGGTGTTGGCGAAACCGATCGACATGCTGGCGGCCGCCTCCGGCGCGACCGCTCTCATCGTCATCGGCGGGGCGCTGGCCGGTACCGATCCGCGCGCCGTCGCCGGCGAGGCGCTGCTGCCGGTTTCGGCCAAACTGGTGCTCCACCCGCTCGCGGTCACCGCCGCGTTGACGGTGCTGCCGGTCGCCTCTCCCGATCTCGGCCTGTCGTTGCAGCTCTTCACCGCGGCGCCGATGCTGACCATCTATGCGCTGCTCGGCCGCCCCTACGGGCGCGAGCCGATCTGTGCCGCCGCGCTGGTGATGGCGACGGTCGCCTCGTTCTTCACCCTGTCGACGGTGCTGTGGCTGGTCGGCGCCGGGGTTCGTTGAACCGGTTCGATGATCCGGTTGCCAAGTCCGGCGACCGCGTGTACATCGGATCTCGCATCGAGAGTTGAGCGACGCTCAACGCCAACCTGCTGCACCCGGCAAGGTGGCGCTCCTCGGCAGAGGAGGATGTGGCCTGACCGGCAACCAACGGGACAGCCATTTCGAGAGATCGCATCCCGCTCCACTCGACGTGCCGAACGCCGAAGGAAGAGCCGCGATGCCGATCAAGATCCCCGACGACCTGCCTGCTTTCACCGCGCTCCGTGCCGAGGGCGTGATGGTCATGCGGGAGACCGACGCCGTGCGTCAGGACATCCGCCCGCTGCGTATCGGGCTGCTCAACCTGATGCCCAACAAGATCCGCACCGAGACCCAGATCGCCCGACTGCTCGGCGCCACGCCGCTGCAGGTCGAGCTCACGTTGGTCAAGATGACCGACCATGTCTCGCGCACCACCTCGACCGATCACATGGAGGCGTTCTATCGCCCCTGGGCGGAGGTTCGCTCGCAGCGCTTCGACGGTTTCGTCGTCACCGGCGCGCCGGTGGAGAAGATGCCCTTCGAGGAAGTCACCTATTGGGACGAGCTTTGCGAGATCTTCGACTGGACGCAGACCCACGTCCACTCGACCTTCTACATCTGCTGGGGGGCGCAGGCGGCGATCCACCACTTCCATCGCGTGCCGAAACACGCGCTCGCCAGCAAGTGCTTCGGCGTCTACAGCCACCGCAACCTCGCGCCGGCTTCGCCCTATCTGCGCGGCTTCTCCGACGACTTCGCCATCCCCGTGTCGCGCTGGACCGAGGTCCGGCGCGAGGACATCGCCGGCATCGACGGTCTCGAGGTGCTGATGGATTCGCCCGGAGTCGGCCTGTGTCTGGTCGAGGACACGCCACACCGCGCCCTCTACATGTTCAATCACATCGAGTACGACTCGGATTCGCTCGCACAGGAATATTTCCGCGACATCGATCGTGGCGAGCGCATCGCCCTGCCCGCCAACTATTTCCCCGACGACGATCCGACCCGTCGGCCGCGCAACCACTGGCGCAGTCACGCCCATCTGCTGTTCTCGAACTGGATCAACCAGGCCTACCAGACCACGCCGTTCGACCTCTCCGGGATCGGTCGCTGAACCGGGATCGGGAGGCGGTGTCCGATCGACGGATGCCGCCTCGAAGATCCTTCGATCTCGCATCGGCAAACGATCTGACAAGCGGTTCTCGATCGACCTCGCGACCGCCTGATAAGCGTTGTACGGTACTCTGTTGCCGGGCTTTCTTGTAGTTCGACATGAATTCGATGGTGCCGGGCCGGCACGCGCTCGCCGCGGCCCGGCGATTCATTCCTCTCGGCCGGGCGGTGGCGGGAGAAGTTTCTCCTCTCGAACGCCCGTGTAGGAGATTGATTTCACCCTGCCGGCGGTTATTGTCGACCGTGACGTGCCGTCACGAGACCTTCACGACGAACGAATAACGCCGGATCCATCGCCGGCCGCCGGCAGGTCGCCCTCTCAGGGAGGTAATCATGGGAACGCTGAAATCCATTCTCGTCGGGTCCGCACTGCTCACCTTCACCTCGCTCCAGGCATCGGCCCAGGTCGAGATCCAGTGGTGGCATGCGATGAGCGGCGCCAATGGTGACCGCATCGTCAAGATCGCGAACGATTTCAATGCCTCACAGAGTGAGTTCAAGGTCGTTCCATCCTTCAAGGGGTCCTATGCCGACACCATGAACGCCGGCATAGCCGCCTTCCGCGCCGGTGGTGCGCCGCACATCCTGCAGGTGTTCGAGGTCGGCACCGCCACGATGATGGCCGCCAAGGGCGCCATCAAGCCGGTCCACCAGCTGATGGCCGAGACCGGCGAGCCCTTCGATTCCAAGTCCTATCTGCCGGCGGTCACCGGTTACTACTCGACGTCGAAGGGCGACATGCTGTCCTTCCCGTTCAACTCGTCGACCGTCGTCATGTGGGTCAACAAGGACGCGCTGAAGAAGGCCGGTGTCGACAAGATCCCGGCGACCTGGCCCGAGACCTTCGACGCCGCCACCAAGCTGCGCGCCGCCGGCTTCGACAAGTGCGGCGTCTCGACCGGTTGGGTGACCTGGGTCAACATCGAGAACTTCTCGGCCTGGCACAACCAGTCGCTCTCGACCAAGGCGAACGGCCTCGACGGTTTCGACACCGAGATCGCGTTCAACAAGAGTGCTGCGGTGGTCAAGCACTTCGAGAATCTGGTGAAGTACCAGAAGGACAAGATCTACGACTACGCTGGTCGCACCAACGAGGGCGAAGGTCGCTTCACCTCGGGTGAATGCCCGCTGTTCCTGACCTCGTCGGCCTTCTACGGCAACGTCAAGGCCAACGCCAAGTTCGACTACACCGCCGCGCCGATGCCCTACTATCCCGATGTGGCCGGCGCGCCGCAGAACTCGATCATCGGCGGCGCCTCGCTGTGGGTGATGAGCGGCAAGCCGGCGGCCGAGTACAAGGGCGTCGCCAAGTTCATGACCTACCTGTCCAGCCCCGCCGTCCAGGCGTGGTGGTCGCAGGAGACCGGCTATCTGCCGATCACCCCGGCGGCCTACGAGTACTCCAAGAAGCAGGGCTTCTTCGACAAGGTCCCGGCGGCAGAGATCGCCATCAAGGAGATCACCAACAAGGAGCCGACCCAGAACTCGCGCGGCCTGCGTCTCGGCAACCTGGTGCAGATCCGCGACATCTGGGCCGAGGAGATCGAACAGGCGCTGACCGGCAAGAAGCCGGTTCAGGCCGCCCTCGACGCCGCCGCCGAGCGCGGCAACCAGGTGCTGCGTCAGTTCGAGCGCACCGCCAAGTGAGGCCTCGTCAGGGGGGTGGGGCGTCGGTGATCCGGCTCGCCCCGCCCTCGGGCCGTCGGCCGCCACGGAGCCGGTGTAGACGCGGACCGCCGCGCCCTCGGGCGCAGTCTTCCGCCTCCGCATGGCCACCGTGGTCCTGCCCGAAAAGCCGATCCGCCGACCGCTCGGCCGGCGGCGGTGACCATCCCTCGGATCGGGTCGGCTCATGGAAAAGCGCTCCTACTTCGCCGGAAAGCTCCTGCCCTATGCGCTGCTGATGCCGCAGCTCCTCGTCACGATCGTGTTCTTCTACGTGCCGGCGGGCCAGGCGGTCTATCAGTCGTTCCTGCTGCAGGACGCCTTCGGCATGTCGACCCAGTTCGTCTGGCTCGAAAACTACCAGTTGCTGTTGTCCGATCCCGGCTACTATCAGGCGATGACGGTGACGGCGGTGTTCTCGGTGGCGGTCACCACGCTGTCGCTGTCGGCGGCGCTGCTGCTCGCGGTCCAGGCCGACAAGAGCCTCAGGGGCGCCGGCATCTACAAGACGCTGCTGATCTGGCCCTATGCCGTTGCGCCGGTCGTCGCCGGCGTGTTGTGGCTGTTCATGTTCCAGCCGTCGCTCGGCATGGTGGCCGGCGGGTTGCGCCGCATGGGCGTCGACTGGAACCCCTATCTCAATTCCGGCGACGCGTTGACCCTGGTGGTGCTGGCGGCGGCGTGGAAGGAGGTCAGCTACAATTTCCTGTTCTTCCTCGCCGGGCTGCAGGCGATCCCGAAATCGCTGATCGAGGCAGCGGCGATCGACGGGGCGCGGCCGACGCGACGCTTCTGGACGATCATCTTCCCGCTGCTGTCGCCGACCGCCTTCTACCTGCTCACCGTCAACATCGTCTACGTCTTCTTCGACACCTTCGGTATCATCCACGCCGTCACCCACGGCGGCCCGGCCGGTGCCACCACGACGCTGGTCTACAAGGTGTTCAACGATGGTCGTGCCGGCGGCGATCTCGGCGGCTCGGCCGCCCAGTCGGTGATCCTGATGGCGATCGTCATCGCGCTGACCGCCGTTCAGTTCCGCTTCATCGAGCGCAAGGTCAACTACTGATGGTCGAGAACCGCCCCCTCGCCAATCTGGTCTCGCACCTGATCCTGATCACCGGCGTGGCCATCGTCGCCTTCCCGGTCTATCTGGCGCTGGTCGCCTCGTCCTCGGATCCGACCACGATCGCCAACGGCCAGCTCGGTCTCATTCCCGAAGGCCACCTGTTCGAGAACTACTGGAAGGTGTTGTTCCAGGGCACCGAGCGATCGACCAAGCAGCCGATGATCGTGCCGCTGTTCAACTCGCTGGTGATGGCGCTGATCATCTCGATCGGCAAGATCGCCATCTCGCTGATCTCGGCCTTTGCCATCATCTATTTCCGCTTTCCCTTCCGCCACACCGCCTTCTGGGTGATCTTCCTCACCCTGATGCTGCCGGTCGAGGTGCGCATCTACCCGACCTACAAGATCGTCGCCGATCTCGGGATGCTCGACACCTACGCCGGCCTGACCATCCCGCTCATCGCCTCGGCCACCGCGACGCTGCTCTTCCGCCAGTTCTTCATGACCGTGCCGGACGAGCTGCTCGAGGCCTCGAAGATCGACGGCGCCGGCCCGTGGATGTTCTTCAAGGACACGCTGCTGCCGCTGTCGATGACCTCGATCGCGGCGATGTTCGTCATCCAGTTCATCTACGGCTGGAACCAGTATCTCTGGCCGCTGCTGATCACCACCCGCGACGATATGCAGACGATCGTGATCGGCATCCAGAAGATGCTCTACGTCACCGATGCTCTCACCGAATGGCAACTGGCGATGGCGACCACCATCCTCGCCATGCTGCCGCCGGTGGTGGTGGTGGTGGCGATGCAGAAGCTCTTCGTCCGCGGCCTCACCGAAACGGAGAAATGACCCGATGGCAGACGTGCGCCTCACATCGGTCGGCAAGATCTACGCCGGGTCCGTGCCGGCGGTGAAGGACATCTCCTTCACCGTTCCCGACGGTGGTTTCTGTGTCCTCGTCGGCCCGTCGGGATGTGGCAAGTCGACACTGCTGCGCATGATCGCCGGCCTCGAGACCATCACCATGGGCGAAGTCCGCATCGGCGATCGGGTGGTCAACACCGTCGAGCCGATGGATCGCGACATCGCCATGGTGTTCCAGAACTACGCCCTCTACCCGCACATGAGCGTCTACGACAACATGGCCTACGGCCTCAGGAACCGGAAGACGC
>ERZ1645187.138-NODE-138-length-68899-cov-7.429260_pt1 | contig 68899 bp, 72 predicted proteins | sample MGYA00575352_ERZ1645187 | MGnify/ENA primary metagenome ERZ1645187 (study PRJEB40837, sample SAMN11349314) | freshwater sediment metagenome | isolation source: river sediment | host: Sediment | place: India: Wazaribad , New Delhi | collected 2017-02-21 ... | reverse complement strand
GAGCTGAGTTCCTCGCCGGAGAAATATTTATCCATCAGATCTTCGCTGGTCTGAGCGACACTTTCCATGATCATTTCACGGTAGGGCGCAAGATCTTCCTTCATTTCATCGGGAACAGTCGTATCGAAACAGCGGTTGTCTCTTCGTTCGCTGCCTGTCATATCGACAATATTAACGACCCCGCGCATCTGTTCGCCTTCGCCCATCGGAAGTTCGAACGGGATAACCTTGTTGCCCAGCAGGTCCTTGAGGCTGTCGAGAACCTTGCCGAAGTCCGCGTTGTCGCGGTCTCCCTTATTGACGACAATAAAAGCAGGGATATCCGCTTTTTCAAGCAGTTCCAGCGCTTTTTCGGTGCCGACCTGAACCCCCGAAAGGGCGTCGACGACAATCACGGCGGCATCCGCCACCCGGAGAGCGGCATAGGCGTCTCCGATAAAGTCAAAATAGCCGGGGACATCGATAATATTAATTTTATGTCCGCCGTATTCAACGGGAATGACCGAGGAGGAGATTGAGAACATCCGTCTCTTTTCTTCCGCGTCGAAATCGGACAGCGTATTTCCTTCGTCGATGCGTCCCATCCTGTCAATCGCTCCGGCATTAAACGCCAGCGCTTCAGTCAGCGTAGTCTTTCCGCATCCGCCGTGTCCGAGCAGAAGAATGTTTCTGATGTTTTTTGTTGGATATGTTTTCATTTCGCTCTCCTTCTTTGGGTCCGTAGCATTCTTTTTTCATAATTGTACAGGTTTTCATCTGCATTGTCCATTCTATAACACAACCGTTTGCATTTCCATATCCTTTTTATCGAAAGCCGGTCCCGGAGCGCCTTTTGTCCACTAAAAAAGGACTCCGTCCGGAGTCCTTTTTATTTGTCGGAACGCAGTTTCTCCATGACCTTCTTTTCGAGTCTTGAAACCGTCATCTGAGATTTCCCGATAATCGCGGCTACCTCTTTCTGCGTCTTTCCTTTATAGTAACGTTCTTCGATAATCATCCGTTCCACCGGATTGAGCGTCGCGAGCCGCTGACGAAGATCTTCGACGTTCGCGATATTATCGATCTGTTCGTCTTCTTCGCCGATCAGATCCATCAGCGTCGTTTCCTGCCCGTCCGAATTGTTGTCGAATTCCATCGACAGCGATTTCGGATAAAACACGTTGTTGCCTTCGAGCGCTTCGATCACCTGTTCTTCCGTGACCTCCAGGTACTGGGCGATCTCCTTGATGGTAGGCGTGCGCATCAGCTTGTGCTCGAGGGTTGTGCGCGCCCTGTTGATCTCCCTGTTCAGCTCCTGAATCCGTCTCGGAACCCGGATGATAAACTGCTTGTCTCTGTAATACTTTTTGATCTCGCCGATAATCGTCGGAGAGGCGAAGGTGTCGAATTCATAGCCGCGTTCCGGATCATACCGGTCTACCGCATACATGAGTCCCAGACAGGCTACCTGGTAAATATCCTCGACATCTCCGCTCCGGTAGGCGTATTTTTTTACGAGAAGCTTCGGAATATACATATAATTTTCGATAAGCTGCTTTCGAATCTCCCGGTCTCCCGTCTTCTTCAGCTCCCGAAACATCTCCTTGGCCTCTTCCTTGGAGAACTGGTTATTGTATTCCATGCTGCGGCCTCAGAAGTTTCGTCATGGTCAGTACAGTCCCTGCTCCCTCGCTGCAGTCAATATTCATCTCGTCCATCAGAGTACGGATTATGTACAGGCCGAAGCCCCCGACCTGGGTACCGTTGAGAGCGGGCTCCTGCAGGGCTTCAAAATCACACCCCTGTCCTTTATCCGCTACATCGACGATAAGACGATCGGAATACAGTGTGAAAGTGACTGTATAGGTCATATATTCATCGCATCCGTACTGCATCGCATTCGTGCACGCTTCAGAGAGCGCGACCTTCAGATCTTCGATATCATCGATCGGAAATCCGATGATGTTTCCGACGGATGCAGCCGACAGACGGGCCAGAGAAATAAACTCCGGCATCCCCGGTAGCTCAAGCATGACCTGTTCACCGTTTAGAAGCTGCCTGGAAAGATCCTGTTCCTGTGTGCTCATGTCACGCCTCCGCGATCTGGAATATCTGATCTACGCCCGTAAGCTGAAACAGCTTCGCGATGCTGCGCTTCGGATGAATCAGGATAAACTGCTGCCCCGGCTTCATTACGTTCTTTTTCATATCGATAAGAATGCCGATACCCGTACTGTCAATATAATCCATATCTGAAAGATCCAGATAAATCTCTTCAGTTCCCGAATCAACAGCTTTCTGAAGCGCTTCCCTAAACGGTGCGGCCACTGCTACGTCGACTTCTCCAGTAATCTTGCAGCCTTTACGTCCGTCATTTAATAAATCTATTGTTAACATACGCTTTTCTCCTAAGCTTTTAAAGATTTGTTCTGCTCTTTTTGCAAATGTTTTAAATCACGAAAGCAAGTTATCCGGTTATTGTTTATACCCTTTTTCAAAAAACAAAAACCGGGGAGCCCGGTTTTTGTTTAAATCATTTCTTTTTCAGGATCCCGAGTATCTTAGAGATCTTGCTCATTACCGCAATTGCAGGATTCAGGACATCTTCTTCCATGTGACGCATCGTCTGTTCGAGATTATCCGTCATCACGTTCGCTTTCGCGGTTATATCGTTCGTATTGTTCGTAATTCCGTCGATATTTTCAACGATCGCGTCGATCTGCTTCCTGTTTTCCTTCATCATGTTTTCCGCAGTTTCAACCGTTGCGGAAACAGATTTCAAAAGCCTGACGAGAGCCACCGTTCCGAAGATTACCGCGATTGCGATGATCATCAGAGCGAGTTCCCACCAGCTCATCGAAAAAGTAATCATTATTTAGCGTCAGCTCCCGCTCCTGCAGCGGATTCTTCCGCTCCGACAGCCGCGTTCTGAGCCTGTGCTTCTTCTTCGTCCTGAAGCTTTTCGAGTTCTTCGTTAAGATCCGCGATATCCTGGTTTACTTCATCCTGGATTTCCTGGATCTTGTTTTCAATCTGCATTTTGTACTGATTGATCTTTTCGTTGATGCCGTCAGCGAATTCGTCGAACTGTTTCTTCATCGAATCGCCGTATTCGGCAGCCTGATCATAGACAGATCCGAAAGCGTCTTCCGTATCCTTCTTGATCCTGTTTCTCGTATCCTTGCCGGATTCCGGTGCCGTCAGCATTCCTGCCGCCGTCCCGATAAGCGCGCCGATAAAAAGACCGCAGATAAAATTACCTTTTTCGCAGCTCATAATTTCCTCCGTTATTACGGGATTTACCCGCATATTTTCAGGTTATGCCTGTTAAACAGCATATACCCTCTTAAGCGGCAGCAGCGACATTATTCGTCGTCAAAGCCGTTTTCAATCAGATCCACCAGCTCGTCAACCGCTTCCTGAGCATCCGGGCCTTCCGCTTCGATCGTGATCTTCGAACCCTGAGCGATCCCGCCGGATAAGATTCCCATAATGCTTTTCGCGTTGATATGCCTGTTATCCTTGATAACATGAATATCCGCTTTATGGTGCGCGGCCTTCTGGACGAACTGCGAAGCCGGTCTTGCATGCAGGCCGGTTTCATTCGTGACAGTTACCTCCCGCGAGGCTTTTTCACTTGTACTCATCTTCACCCCCGTCGGCGATCACATGACGGTGATGCCGAGTTTATCTAATTCGCCCTTAATATAATCGAGCACTTCTTTTCCTGTTGACAGCGTCAGCGCCTTGTTGGCGATATCCTGAGCCTGCTGATACGAAACGCTGCGTATGATCTTCTTGACCTGCGGAATGCTTGATGCGCTCATCGAGAATTCGTCCAGTCCGAGGCCCATCAGCAGCAGTGTCGCATAGGGATCGCCGGCGAATTCGCCGCACATACCCGTGAATTTTCCGACTTCTGAGTGTGAAGCCTGGATTACGTTCTTGACGAGACGGATAATCGCAGGATGGAAGGGATCGTACAGATACGAAACGTTCTGATTCATCCTGTCTACCGCCAGTGTGTACTGGCACAGGTCGTTCGTACCGATCGAGAAGAACGATACTTCCGGAACGATGATATCGGCAGTCACTGCCGCGGCAGGTATTTCTACCATGATCCCGACAGAGATGTCCTTATTGTAGGCGATCTTTTCGTCGTCGAGTTCCTTCATGCATTCAGCAAGAAGCTTCTTGCCCTGGATAACTTCCGATACGACGGAGATCATCGGGAACATGATTTTCGCATTTCCGAAGGCGCTTGCGCGAAGAATCGCGCGCAGCTGCGTCTTGAACAGTTCTTCATTCTGGAAGCACAGACGGATCGCGCGCAGTCCGAGGAACGGATTCATTTCTTCTTCAAGCGGCAGATACGGCAGCTTCTTGTCGCCGCCGATGTCGAGCGTGCGGATAATGACCGGTCTGTCGCCGAAAGCCTGAATAACCTTCTTATATGCTGTGAACTGAACTTCTTCGTCAGGCATCGTGTCGGAGTCCATGTACAGGAATTCCGTACGATAGAGGCCTACGCCTTCTCCGCCGTTCTTCAGTACGCCTTCGATATCGTTCGGAGAACCTATATTGCCGACGAGTTCGACTCTGTGGCCGTCTGTCGTGATCGCTTCCGCGTCCTTCAGTTCCGCCAGTTCTTTCTGATATGCGATAAATTTCGCCTGAAGAGCCTTGTATTTTTCGAGTTCTTCGGCTGTCGGCAGTACGATTACTTCGCCAGTCGATCCGTCTACAATGACCAGATCGCCTGTTTTTGCTGCCGTCGTGATATCGCCGAGTCCGAGGACCGCCGGGATTTCCAGGCTGCGCGCCATAATGGCCGTATGGCTCGTACGGCTGCCGATATCCGTCGCAAAGCCTTTGACATGGACTTTATCCATCTGTGCCGTATCTGACGGTGCAAGGTCTTCCGCGATCAGGATCGTATCTTCAGGCATGCTGGACAGGTCGATGTTTTCGATGCCGAGCAGATTGTTGATGACACGGGTTCCGACGTCTCTGATATCCGCCGCCCTGCCGCGGAAATACGGATCGTCCATCGCGTCGAACATCGCGTAAAACATGTCGACGACGCCCTTTGCAGCCTGAACCGCGTTGGTTCCGCTGCTGCTGATTTCATTTTTGATTGCATCCGCAAATTCCGGGTCTTCGAGGATCATCGCGTGCGCTTCAAAGACTTCCGCTTCTTCCGCGCCCAGAGCTTCCGCCGCCTTATCTTTGATCTGAAGAAGCTGCGTCTTGCTTTCGTCAAGCGCCCGCTGCAGACGTTCGATTTCCGCGTCGCGGTCTTCGACCGTATACTGCGGAATTTCAGCTTCTACTTTTTCATAAACAAACGCTTTTGCGATCGCGATTCCCGGTGATGCTCCGATTCCTTTTTTTAACATGTTCCTCACCCTTGTTTTGTTATATTTTAAGGCGGTTCAGATCTTGTACCGTCCTTCAAAAGCTTTGATCAGTGTTATTTCATCAATATATTCTACATCCGCGCCGACCGGAATCCCCTTCGCGAGCCGGGTGACGACTGCGCCCAGCGGAGTCAGAAGATTCTTCAGATACATCGCGGTTGCCTCGCCTTCGGGCGACGGGTTGGTAGCCATAATCACTTCTTTGACATTCCCGCCCGAGACGCGCTTCACGAGCTCCGCCGCGCGGATATCGCCCGGTCCGATCCCTTCAAGAGGAGAGATCGCGCCGTGCAGTACGTGGTAAAGCCCCTTATATTCGAGCGTCCGTTCGATCGCATAAATATCGCGCGTGTTTTCCACGACGCAGATCTGAGAACGATCTCGTTTCGGGTCCGAGCAGATTGAGCAGAGCTCCTGATCGGTCACCGAAAAACATTCCGGACAGAGCCCGATATTCTGCTGCGCGCCGTTCAGCGCGCTGATCAGTCCGTCGATATCTTCCTTCGGAACGTCAATCAGATGAAAAGCGAGCCTCGATGCGGATTTTTCACCGACACCGGGCAGCTTCGCCAGCTCCTCGATTAACGTTGAAAGAGCCTTGGGATATGCGTTCAACTAGCTCAGTCCGGGAATATTCATTCCGCCCAGACCGCCCATGCCGCCTGTCAGCTTTTCCATCTGGCTTGCGCTCTCGTCGTCAGCCTTGGCGAGCGCTTCGTTGACTGCGGTCATCACCAGATCCTCGAGCATTTCAATATCGTCTTCATCGACAACATCCGGATCGATATTTACGGCAGTGATGCGCTTGGCGCCGCTTGCCGTTACCGTGACTGCTCCGCCGCCGGAGCTGCCTTCATAGCTCTTGTCTTCCAGTTCTTCCTGATTCTTAAGCATCTCCTCCTGCATCTTCTGGATCTGCTTCATCATATCGTTTTTGTTCCCAGCCGGCTTTCCGCCTTTTCTACTGGGAATCGGCATTTTTCGTTTCGCCATCCGTACCTCTCACTGCTGTCTTTAATTCGTTCATTCCTGATGAACACAGAATGAATTCGATAGTTGTATCGATTTCATTTCATTATACCATTAATCTTTTACAGAAAAACTAAATCGCGCCAGTGTTTCAGACCCGTCACTTTTTTATATACGGGTAGTCGCCGGGCACGATTTCACGGAAGAGCCGCTCCATATCCGGCGGCGCTCCGGAGGGCGCCGGGGCCTGTTCGGGCGTGTCCGCGCTGCCGACGGAGGGCTCCTGCTTCTGAACAGGCGCTGCCTGCGCGGGAGACGCGGACGTGTTTATCTGAGGCTGACCGGTCCGTTCTGTTTTCTGTTCTTTATTTTGTACTTCAACATGTACTTTGCTTTGAGACTGCCGCATCTTCTGCTCAAAAGCGGCTCTTCCGACAGCCTTAAGGCCTTCCTTACGTCCGGTAATCTCAACCAGCGTCTTTTCAATCTCTCTGACTGCGTAGCTGACCCGCCGGCTTTCAAGATCCCACTCCGTCTCAGAGAGCAGCAGATAAAAGGCTCCGCCCGAACGCACAAGCTCCGCGCTTTTGAGGACTTCCTCCGACATCTTGCCGTGAAGTCTGTTAAGCGCGGTGTTCCTGATCTCGGCGGACTTGACCTTCTGCCCTGAGGATGCCTGACGCGGTGCCGCGCTCTGCTTCTGCGTACGGGACGGCCGTTCTGCCGGAGCCGCAGCAGCCGGCGATTCGGCTTCTGCTCTCACCCGCTGTGCTGTTTCCGGATACCCTGCCGGAGCCTGTTCCGCTTCGGACCTGACCGCCGGTTCCGCAGCCGGCCGTACCGTCTCTGCCGTCCGGTCTGCCGCTGCGGATTGTCTATCCGGTGCGGTCTGTCTAACTGGTGCGGCCTGTCTATCCGGTGCTGCATATCCTGTCGCTGCGGTCTGTCCCGCAGGCGCTGCAGCTCTGCGGGGTTCTTCCGGGCCCGCGCACAGCCTGAGCAGCGCTGTATCCGTGATCACATCGCTGAGACTGTTGAATCGCAGCTTCGCATGGGCGTCTATAAGTACGTTAACCGCCCTGTACAATTCTGACAGCTCAAATTCTTCCGCCTGAGCCGTGTTTTCCGCGTCGCCGCCCCCGCCGGCCCGAATCAGAATCAGATCTCTGTAGTGTCTGATCAGATCCTCAAGAAGCAGATTTTCGGATACGCCCGCTTCTCTGAGTCTGCCCAGCGCCTCTATAAGCGCTCCGGGATCCCGCCTGCTGTGTGCATCGGCGATCTGCCGCAGAGAGTCTTCCCGGGCGGTTCCAAGCAGCTCCCTGACCTCGGTCCCCGTGATCATCGTTCCGGGCAGCTCCAGGTCCGACGCCTGATCGAGAAGGCTCAGTCCGTCGCGCATCGAATGATGCGCCCGCTGAGCCATGACTCTGTAAGCCTCGTCGTCGAAGACGAGTCCTTCCAGACCGCTGATCTCCCTCATGCGCCGTTCGATTACCGGCTCTCCGATCGGATGGATCTCAAAGCACTGACAGCGTGACTGGATCGTCGCCGGAAGCTTTGCCGGCTCCGTTGTCGCCAGCAGAAAGATCGCATGTTCAGGCGGCTCCTCCAGCGTTTTGAGGAGGGCGTTAAATGCTTCTTTCGTGAGCATATGCACTTCGTCGATGATGTAGACTTTGAAACTGCCTGTGGTGGGCGGATATTTTACCTTTTCTCTGAGATCGCGGATCTCGTCGACACCGCGGTTGGAAGCAGCATCGATTTCAACGATATCCATCGCGCCGGCTCTTCCGAGCTCTACGCATGTCGGACACACGCCGCAGGGGCTTCCGTCCTGCGGATTCTCACAGCTGACAGCTCTCGCGAATATTTTGGCCAGGGTCGTCTTTCCTGTTCCGCGAATGCCGGAGAAAAGATAAGCATGCCCGATTCTTCCCGTAACGATCTGATTTCTGAGAATTCTGACGGTCGTATCCTGACCGGAAACATCTTCAAACCGTGACGGTCTGTATTTTCTGTAAAGCGCTAGATAGCTCATGCTTCCTCCTGTGCTCTTAGTATAACAAAGAGAAGCATAAAAAAAACAGCCTCCCGGTTATCCGGGAAGCTGCAGTCTTCAATAAAAATCAGAGCAGGTAATCCGGCAGGTCGTCCTTGACATGTCTTTTAGGCTTCGTTTCCGTCACTTCGACTGCCGCGTCGGTTTCCGCTTCTTCTGCGCCGGCATCCTGCCATTCCGTCACGTCTCCGGTCGCTTCGATATCGATATCCGCTTCGACATTGTCCACCCGCACGGCTTCTTCAGCTTCCCTGCGGGTTTCCGGAATATCCGAATGCAGTCTGTCGGTTTCAGGTATGGATTTCGCCTGTTCGACTGCCCTGCGTTTGAGCGTTTCTTCATCCATCGTCACTTCGACCGCTTCGTCCGTGACCGATTCCGCAGAATTCTGGCGCTGCCACTGTGTCGTGTCACCAGTGGATTCAAGAATATCGGAAGCCGCGGCCTGAGCTGAGCCAAGTCCTTCTTCCGCTTCTTTGAGCGTCTGTTTCGAATCCGGCGACTGAATGGTCGGTCTGTCAGTATCCGCCGCTTCCGGATGCGCGACCATATCGTCTTCTACGGCAGCATCGGTTTCAGATTCAGCCGAATTCTGCCGCTGCCACTGTGTCGTATCTCCCGTAGATTCCAGCGTATCCGCAGCTTCGACAGAATCCGTATACAGACCTTCCTGCGCTTCCTGACCGGTTTCTGGAATATCGGCAGCCAGACGATCGTTGAGTTCGCTGCTGCTCTTGATTTCCTTGTTATGCTGGTCCAGTTTGTTTTTAAGATTTTTCTTCGCAGCCATTAGAATTCTCCCTTTTCTTCAATTTCTTTAAACAGGTTTCGGTAGTCCTCTGCTCCCGTTGAAGATGGTTTATATTCGAATATGGATTCTCTGAAAACCGGTGACTCAACGAGCGCAACATTTTTTCTAACCGCCGTCTTCATAAACTTATCCGGAAAGTTTTCCGTCAGGCTTTCGTACTGCAGCTTGTTGATGTTGTTCCGCTTATCGTGAATCGATGCGAATATACAGTCAATCTGTTTATTCAATCCATATTGCTGATTAATATAGGAGAGGGTTTCCTCTAGTAAATGTACACCGTCTACGGCATAATATTCAGTCTGAACAGGTATAAAAATCAGTTCAGATGCCAGGATCGCGTTTATCGTCATCGTGCTGAACGACGGCGAGCAGTCTATCAGGCAGTAGGAATAACGGTCCTGCAGCGGTATCAGCGCCTCTTCAAGTATCCACGCCTTATTTCTGGCGCTGTCAAGCTTCGGCTCGATCGCTGCCATCATCAGACTCGACGGGATCAGATCGACATTATCCCGCACCGGCAGGATCACCTCCTGCGCGGCGCGTCTGCCCGTCATGACATCGTAAATACTGTGTCTTTTCGTATCGTAGTCGAGAATCGAATTTGTCAGATTGCTCTGCATGTCCGCGTCGATCAGAAGCACCCGTCCGCCTGTTTTCGCCTCCCGCTGCGCAAGAAGCCATCCCAGATTGATCAGAGACGTGGTCTTTCCGCATCCGCCTTTTAAATTGAAAAAGCTAATGGTTTTCATCGAGTTTCCTTTCTGCGTCAGCAGTTTCACCGATGTCCGTCATCATTCGTGAAGCGGCTGATAAGCAGAACGGCTCAGGTGGAAGCCTGAGCCGAAATGTTCATGCGAGTATATTTTTCAGATCCTTATGCGGACGCGCGATAACAGTGTGGCTCGTAATGCTGCTGGTTTCCTTGAGCACATCGATCGCCGCCTGAATCGCCCGTTTGACCGACGATACTTCCCCGGTCACGATAAAATACGCTTTCCCGCCGAGACCGCGTGCGATCCTGATCTCGATCAGTTCGATGTTCGAAGCCTTCGCCGCCGCATCCGCCGCAAGAATCGAAGAGATCCCGTCGATCGTTTCGACCATTCCGAGAGATTCGATCTCCGGCATCGGCATCGTTCCTGTCAGCGCCGGCATGACTTTTTCATTGATATTGGAGATCATGTACGCATCGATCACGTATGAATCTCCGATCCGTTCTCCGGTTTTGATCGAAGACTGTACGGCTCCGACATCGCCGGAAATAATCGTCATAAATTTGCCGGGGCAGATCGGAGTCGATGTGACGAGCTCAACGTTTCCGGATTTTAGCATTTCGTCAGTCGCTTCGATACCTACCGGAATTGTTTTGAATTCGATAAATCCTAATGCTTTTTTCACAATAAAATCTCCTGCCCTATGCTGCGCTGATCGTTATCTTGTTACCGCTGATGTCCGTGACCGTTCCGTCAATACTGGCGAATATTTTCGCTCCGAGCTTTCCTTCCGGAATGTCTCCGATAAGCTGACCGCGCGTGACAGTATCGCCGACACTTACGACAGGCGTCGACGGAGCACCGATATGCTGAGACAGCGGGATCGAAACGGTGGTGTAATCAAGACGGTCCGGAATCATCGGAGCCGGCACGTCGTAGCGGGCGAGCCCGAGACGTGAGATCAGTCTGTGCACATCAAAACGGTGGGTATCCGCGAAACGAATCGCATGTACGTCGCTGCTGTGGTGAGGATTTCTGACTCCGGCAGCTCCGAACTGGCGCTTCAACTCCTGATTGAACTTCCAGGGCTGCAGATCCATGACGCAGGCATACTGGCAAAGTCCGCAGTCGCAGCACAAAAACGCCGTCGTCGCGAGGGCCTGTCTGTCAAGCGTATTCCCGTAAGCCGCTATTCTCATCAGCTTGTGCGGTTCGAGATTATGACCGAGCCTGTGGCGCGGACAGACCTCCGAGCACAGCGAGCACTGCATGCACGCGGACGCCGCATCACGAATCGACCGGGAGACCGGTCTCGTCTTTGATTCGATCACACGGGCATCCTTCGGCAGTACGATCAGCCCCTTTGTCGTCTTTGTAATCTGAGAATCCGGACTGACGATCTTTCCCATCATCGGGCCGCCGTTTATCACGGCGTAATCGTCGATGGTCGGTCCGCCGGCAAGCTCGAGGGCTTCGCGAACCGTGATGCCAATCGGAACAAGCACCGTGACCGGATTTCTGACTGCTCCCGTCACCGTAATATACGAATCGATAACCGGCTTATCATACTCTGCCATGTTGTACAGGTTAAGCAGTGTTTCGACGTTGATGACGAGCGCGCCCACATTAAGCGGGATCCCGCCTTCCGGAACGCTCTTTCCTGTCACTTCGTAAACCAGTGTCTGTTCGTCTCCGGCCGGATAGAAATTTTCCAGAATAAAAAGACGCAGCTTCGGATATTTCGGAAGGAGCGTATTAAGCTTATTGATCGCCGGAACGTACTTCTTCTTCAGTCCGACCACGCCTTCCTTCGCACCCGTCTGTTCGACGACTGCCGCCAGCGTTTCAAGCATTTCTTCCGCTTTGTCAACCATCAGCTGCTGGTCCACACGAAGCAGAGGTTCGCATTCCGCGCCGTTTACGATAACGGTATCGCATGTCGCATCAAGCTTGACCGCCGTGGGGAAGCCGGCGCCTCCGGCGCCGACAATTCCACCGCTGCGGGCCAGTTCTACGAGATTCTGTCCCATGACTCTCTCCTAACCGGCGTTTCAGCGAACGTTGAACGCGCCTACGAGGACGCATCTTCTCTTGCGTGCGAACGCCTTCGCCGAGGTGAGACCTTCCCCTGTGGGGCCGGCGATCGTAAACGTCGTGTATCCTTCTCCGCCCACGCCGATGCCGGCATAGGACGGACCGTTCTTAACAAAAATAGTCGTCTGAATGCGTTTTGCCATTTCGTTGAGCTTTTCAACGTTGCGCGAATGCATCATCGCGGTATGGCGGTTGCCGTGTTCGAGCTCAACGGAAACATCGATTCCTTCGTCGACGTCGCTGACCCGGACAATCGGAAGGATCGGCATCATCAGCTCTTCGACTGCGAGGGTATGATCCTTAGACGTTTCCATGATCAGAACGCGTGTGTCCTTCGGAACTTCGATTCCGGCTTTTTCAGCGATATAGGTCGCGGGCTTTCCGACGAAATCGCGGTTCAGACTTCCCGGATAGACCATTTCAGCAATCTTGTCGATCGCTTTTCTGTCGGTGATCTGGAACGCGCCGTTTTTCTTCATATTGAAGATCAGGTAATCCGCAATCTGGTCTACCGCGACGACTTCCTTTTCCGCGATGCACGGCAGGTTGTTGTCAAAGCTGCAGCCGTCGATGATATCCTTCGCCGCTTTTTCAATATTGGCGGTTTCATCTACGAGTACAGGCGGATTGCCTGCCCCCGCTCCGATGGCTTTCTTGCCGCTTGACAGAACCGCGTGAACAACGCCGGGACCGCCTGTAGCGACGAGCATCCGGATCGCCGGATTCTTCATCAGCTTCTGGCTGGCTTCAAGCGACGGCTTCGATGTCGTGTTGACCAGATGTTCCGGTCCGCCGGCTGCCGCGATGGCCTTATTAATAAGTCTTACCGTTATCAGCGAGGATTCGATCGAGCGCGGATGCGGCGAGAATACAACCGTATTGCCTGCCGCGAGCATGCCGATGGAATTGCAGATAATCGTTTCGTTCGGATTTGTCGTCGGTGTGATCGCTCCGATTACGCCGAATGGTGAGAGTTCCACCAGCGTCAGTCCGTCGTCGCCTGTGAAGGCTTCCGTAACGAGATCTTCGACGCCGGGAGTTTTATCTACGACGAGCTTCTGCTTGATCAGCTTGCAGTCATAGTCTCCCATACCGGTTTCTTCAACGACCTTGCTGCAGATCGTTTCGATGTTTTCTTTTTTGCCGAGCTCCTTGCGGATCGCGTCGATAATCTTTGTGCGCGTCGCCATCGGCAGCTTCATGTACTCTTTCTGGGCTTTGGCGGCAGCTGCAATCGCGTCATCGATATCTTCGAAGATACCGTCTTTTCCGTCTGTCAGCGGACGGCCGGTTTCTTCTGCAAAATCGATGGTGTCCATGACTTTTTTGATAATCGCCTCAAGACCCTGAGTATCGATAGTCATATTTTTCTCCTATATCCTGTCCAGTACCGTAAGACCGGCAGAAGCAATCTGCATATCTTCTTCTGCCGTCCCCCCCGATACACCAATCGCGCCGATGATCTCTCCGTTTATGACGATCGGATAGCCGCCGCCGAAAATTACGTACTCTCCGTCGCTCGTAAAGGGCAGACCGAACAGTGCGCCGTCTTCTTTGGAAAGCTCCGCAAGCTTGTCGGTGGGCGTCTTAAGCGCTGCCGCCGTATAAGCTTTTTTACGGGCGATATCGATGCTCGCAAGAAGTGAATCCTCCTCACGTTCGAGATAGACGAGATTTCCATGCTTATCCACTGCGGAGAACACGATCGGAATGCCGAGTTCTGCCGCGCGCAGTCTGGAAGCGTGCGCCATCCGTTTCGCAAGGGTCAGGATATTGATCCGGGGTTTGTCTATAATGTCTTCCGTCGGTGTCTGTATCCCCTGTTTTTTCAGTACTTCTTCGACTTTTCTGGTGACTTGTCTTACGGTGTCGTTATATTCTTCCATTCTGGCGAGAACGAACAGCAGATCCGAAAGTCTGTTGGCATATTTGATCAGTTCCGGTCTGACCGTTTCCTGATCCGAATAATCGATGATCCTTCGTTCCGCCCGTCTGACCACAGTCCGTGCCTGATGCAGAGCTGCGGATGACGGATTTGCTCCGGGTACGACGAAATCTTTCTGCTTTCCGACTACAGCCAGATATTTGTCGAGCTGATGTTCCAGTTCGTCGACATCCTTCTGACTGATTTTGTCAGCGAGCATTTCCTTGCCCTTTGCATCGCTTGCCAGTTCCGCCGCGAGGACGAATATCCGTTTCTGAATCCCGTTCAGGATATCCCGGATCGCTTCGTCTTCGATAATGGATTTTGCCCAGCCGATAGAGGCGTTCGCTTCATCCATTGTGCCGTAGGCTTCGACCCGGATATCGTTTTTCGGTGTTCTTGCTCCTCCGAAAAGGCCTGTCGTGCCTTTATCTCCGGTTCTCGTATAGACATTCGGCATAGCTTACCTACACAATCTGTATTTCATCGACAATGCCGACAATTGTCATATCGAGCGGAGCAAGCTTGTCGCCGTATACATAACGGGCTGTTGAGCCCGTCGTGACGATAACTGTTTCTCCGATGCCCGCGCCTACGCTGTCTACCGCGATCGCAGTAGACTGACTCGAGTATTTTTCAAACTCGCCGTTTTCGTTAATCTTTTTTATGATCAGAAGCTTGCAGCCTACGAGATTCGGATCCTTCTGCGTAGAGACGACATTTCCGACAACTTTTGCTAAATGCATATCCGCCTCCTAGATCCTTCTGAGCGCAATGCCCAGTTCCCGCATCGTATCCGCCGCGCTCTGAGTTACCAGGGCGTCGGAAGGTACTTCGATCACCCGGCTTATCCGGTTCGCCCGAATATCCCGGTTGCTGATCACATGTTTATCCAGTCTGACCGTCGCCCCCTGATCCGCTGCGATTTCAGCTTTGACGGGTTCCGGTTTCGGTTCCGGAGCAGCCTGAACGACCGGTGCGGATTCTGTCTGCACCGGAGCCGCGCACTGCTGCGCCTGATCCTGAGCATCCTCGTCTCTGCACGTATCGTAGAGCCTGTCCGCCGTACACAATCTGATCCCGAAGCTCTGCATCTTCGCCAGGTTGTCCCTGAGCATCTGCCTGTAACCCGGAGGCGAGACGCCCATGCCGAGCTTCGCACGTTCCGGATCATCCGGGCACGCGCCGTTGACAGAGCAGATCGTTTCCGTTCCCGCCATCAGCCCGTGATTCACGAGAGTGAGCAGATCGTTGTCGCAGATCCCGTTTGCAATCTTCGCAGCCGTGTTCACAGTCGTCGACGCGATGATAATCTTGTCTACGCCTGCGTACAGATCCTTCTGATTGTAGCGAATCCCGGCGTGGAAAATCTGATCCGCACCGAGCTTTTCCTGGATCATATCCGGTGTAAAGATCGACATCGCGGCGTCCGACAGAAAGACCTTGAACTGCCAGCCTTCGTCGGCAAGCTGCGTGAGCGCCTTCAGTTCCTGAGAGAAGCCGATCGCCGCTCCCGAGAACACCACGAGTGCCGTCTTCGGCTTGTTCGCGAGCCGTCGGATCACCTCGTCGGCGATCTGCCGGATAAAGGCGTCCATCAGCTGTTTATTATCTAAAATTGCCTGTATATCCAATCGGCACTCCTATCTGCAGTTGAATGCGATGCCGAGCGGCGTTACCAGAAGCGGTTCCACCGGCTTGATCGTCTTGATCCCCGTTTCGCGTTCGAAAACCTGTTCGAATCTGTCGAATTCACAGGCGCCGCCTACGACGTATATCGTATCCACATCGTAGCCCTGTATAAAACGGTGAACGATCGAAGCCATCTTTTCGACGACCGGCTTGATAATCGGGAAAACGACCCGCTGATCGTCGTGAATTTTAATCTCTTCCGCTTCGTCGAAGCTGATCTTTTTGTTTCCGGCGATCACCAGACTCATATGAGTCCCCCCTGTCGGTTCGTCCGCCGTAAAGACAACTTCTCCATCCTTCAGGATCGAAATGCCCGTCGTACCGCCGCCGACATCGACAACCGCGCCGTTCCTGATTCCGAGAACAGTCGCTGCCGCCGTCGGTTCGTCCACGACGTTGGTAACGTTAAAATCTGCCGAGTCGACGACGTTCGCGATGATCTTCGCGTTGCCTTCGAGAATTCCCGGCGGAATCGCTGTCGCGGCATTGGCGAAATCAAGGCTTTCACCGAGGATGTCTTCGAGCTCCGCCTTGAGCTGTCTGACAATGCTGACAGCGCCCATATAGTCCACAACGATTCCGTCGCGGACGACAGATGCGCGTCGCGTAACGCCGGCGACAGGTCTGTTCTCCTGATCGACGGCTGCCAGAACGATATTTGCTGTCCCGAGGTCGACGCCTATTTTGAGCGGACCGGTATGAGGCCGGGCTTTTCCGCTTTTAATCAGTTCGTCAAACTCCAGGATAACGTCGTTGCCGCTTTTCCAGTCCATTACAATTCAACCTGCTTAATGAGTTTTAATATATCTCCGTTTTTCAGTCCGGCTGCGTTGGCTTCGTCCGTATCGATATGCATTTCATACGAATAATTGGGTGAAACTCTGACGAGCACGTTCCTGAACAGCGTCGGGCGGATACCGCTCGTTTCGACAAAGACGCTGTCTCCGTCGTTCAGTTCGAGCTGTTCCGCAATATCGGGCGGCATATGAATATGCCTGAGCGCGACGATCACGCCGTGGGTAAGCTCGATGGATCCTTCGGGTCCGACGAGCGTAATCCCGGGCGTATCCGCCAGACAGCCCGATTCTCTGACAGGCGCCTTGATCCCGAGGGTCCTGGCATCCGTCATGGAAATTTCAATCTGTGTCTCCGCTCTGGCAGGTCCGAGCACGCGAACATGTTTCATCACGGCTTTCGGTCCTTCCAGATCGATACATTCTTCACATGCAAACTGACCGGGCTGACCCAGATCCTTGATCGGAGTAAGCGTATGGCCTTCCCCGAACAGGATCTCTACGTCCTCCTGTGTCAGATGGATGTGCTTATTCGAGACCCCGAGCGGGATCCTTGTCGGTGCGTCGCGTTCTGCAAGGAGCTTTTTGACTGTGTTCATCACAATCTGCTCAATTACCGCACGTTCATTCTCTGTCATCTGCAGAACTCCTTTCCTCAAACAGTCCGTTATGCTTCAGGTTTCTCTTCGGCAGTTCCCGGGGCTGTCTCGTCGGTTTCAGAGATCTGCTCTTGATCCTGCTTTCTGCATCCGAAGGTTGCGCTGTTACTGACAAGAGGCATTATTCCCTCAGAAGGTCTTGCAATGACCACTGCTGAAAAAACGCCTCTGCCTCTGGAGCCTGCAGCCTGCGCTGCCGCTACCGCGGCTTTGACAGCTTCGACGCCTCCAGTCACCTTAATTGTATGCATCCCGTCTCCTCTGCAGGGCTCGAAGCCCAGCAGCTTGACGTTAGCGGCTTTCATGGCAGCATCGGCTGCTTCATATGCAGTGGCAAGACCTATTGCTTCAATAAGTCCCAGTGCATCTTTCAATGCGTTTCTCCTGAATTCAGTCAATGCTCTTGAAGGGCATGTGCTTGACCAGCCTGGCTGCGTTGGATCCGATGGCGCGAAGCCTGTCCGAATCCGCTGTAAGACCGATCTGGAAAAGCGGTGCGTCTTCCTGAAGCTTGATAAAGTGAAGTGCGATCGTATCGGCGATGCCGATTCCGACTCCGAGATGTGAAGCTTCTGCCGCTTTATACGCGAGTACCACCGCGTTTTCTACGTTTTCTCGTTCTTCGGTCGTCGCGGGAACGCCTTCTTCTTCGATTCCTCTGAGGATCTCGCTTACGGCGCGCATATCCGTTCCGGTTTCCCAGTATATCTTGATCTCAGGCCTGGGCGATTCGAAGCTGACGTTCATTTTTCGTCACCTTCCGCACAGTAGGCCAGAACAAGACCTGTGGCAACGGCGTTTCTCGGTCCTTCGACTCCGCGTATGTTGGCTCGTCCTGCGACGATGCTGAATTTTGAAAGCGCGTCGGTTACGAGCTGCGGGATTTCAAAATCCAGCGCGGAACCGCCGACAAGCGTTACAAATTCCATATCGCGTATATTTCCGGTCGGAGAAACCTTTTCCAGCGAACGAATCGCGTTCATCACAAATACTTTTTCTTTTGCTTCACGGCGGACTGTTCTGATTTTTTCGAGCGAATTCTGTCCGGGAATCGGAACCATGCCGTTCGGCGTCAGAATAACGACCTTTGCGAAAACGTCCGGACTCAGCGGCGAATCGAAAAACTGGACCGTTCCGTCTTCATGACGGATGTGGAACAGACTTTCAACCTTTGCAAGCGGATACTTCTTGATGTCCTCCGGAATCCCGCTGTCCTCGAATCCGAGTTCGGATCCGATAAGCATCGTGACCATGTTTCCGGCTCCGGCCAGATGAATCGAATGAATCTGACCGGCCTTGTTGATAATCGCCGCGTCGGTTGAGCCTGCGCCCATATCGATAATCGCCAGCGGTTTCGCGCTTCCGGGTGTCGTAAGGGCGCCCCGAATCGCCATATCCGCTTCAACGCCGCCGACTTCCACCTTCACGCCGAGCTCTTTTTCGAGCTCGCGGGCGATCATGTTCATCTGCAGCTTGTCAGCCTTAACCATCGCGGCGATTCCGACAGCGTTTTCCATCGAAAATTCTTCCGCCATGCCTCCGGTGACTGTCTGCGGTACGAAGGTATCGACCGCCAGCAGATCCTGGATCTGAATATGGCTCGGATTCTGGTTTGTCAGATTCGCCATGACCTGACGGACACGTTCGAGCATTCCGCCGGCATTGGTTCCCGGTTCTCCTGAAATGTCTTCGATCGGAGCGACACTGCGGATCGCATCCATAATGGTCTGCGCTCCGTCGTCGACATTGACTTCCGCTTTCTTGTTTTCGCCCTGAATAATAATCTTCCCGGCGGGAATCTTGCGTTCTTTAACGTCTCCCGCGGGAGTCTTGATTATGACCGCGGACCTGTTTCCAATCAGCGCTCTTGATATCGGTACGACCTGCTTCGTTTCGTCGGAACTCAAATCGAATACCGTCGCGATTCCGTATGGATTCGACAGCTGCTCGACGACCCGTCCCTGAGACGCGACCTCTACGGCAGCCTTCATTCCTCTCGGAACCTTTTCAATCAGCTTGACTTCGTCGACGATCGGGATGACCTTCTTGATCCGGTTGTTGATCAGCACGCCGTCGTCTCTCTGGACGATGGCTCCGTTGACATGAATCCCCCGGCTCATCGCTTCGTTTATCATCTGTGAAGAGCTTTCGAAATCGACCTCTCTGGGTATGATTACGATAACGGCATCTCCGGGCTTCGACTGACCGATATTGCGGATATCGATCGTAATCCCGGTGCCGGTGCCCAGTCCGCCCGGTGTGGACGGATTGTGCCCGATCATCGTGGATTCGGTGATGATGGTTTCTGTGATCGTCTCCATCGCCACGTCCCCGATGACCGGCGCAGCTTCGTTAATCCGGATCAGGTCGACATCCTTTTCTGTCATGCCGGCCTTTTCAAGAGCTTGTTTGAGGGAGGCAAATACGCCGTGTATATTCTGGCGGGTCCCCTTCATCCCTGTCGTAGCGACGATGCCGCTGGCGAGGAAATCTGTGGTCCCGTTTTCGCATCGAGCAAGCGCCGTTTCAGTGCTCGCATTGCCGATGTCTATACCTGCTACAATCATTTTTTCCTCCCGAATCATTATATTCAGCCGTTCTGATTAATCAGATTAAATCAGACTACTTGAATTCCTTCGTTCTCTTTCTCTTATAGCCGATTGCGGCAGCTTCCCTGACAAGGCCTGCCGAGATCGGCGCATTGTACTGTGTTTCGAGTTCAACGGCGATCGCTTCGTATTCTTCCTTTGTGGATTTATACGGACGCAGCGCGTTGTAGATTTCGAGAAGACGGGCATCCGGGACTGCGATCAGTTCCGCAGCTCTTCTCAGATTGCCTGCGAAGGCTCCGCGCTGTACGGATTCCGCGACTTCCGCCTGAAGTTCGAGCGTTTCCGGACGGATACGCAGGTCTTCCGGTTTCAGTTCGCCATTAATAACTTTTTCATATGATAAATCAGTGAAATTTTTGCCTGTAGCGGTTTTGATCAGATCCGGGCGTTTGTCTGCAATCGGATAGTCGGCAGCCGTGACCTTGTCTCCCGTTGACGGAGCGCAGGTCTGTGCAGGCTGTTCGCTGCCCATTGCGGCCATTACCTGTTTGACGATCTGTTCAAGCATCTGTTCCTGAGTCATGTTCATCGTCTCCTATTTGAAAATTACTTCCATTTCGACCGGCTTCTTGCCAGGTACGACGTGTTCTGTTTCCTTGATATGAAGCAGAGCAGCCTTCGCCTGATATGCCGGACGCGCCATCTGGTCGTTTTTGACCGGAACAGGGCTCGGTGATTCGCCCTTGGCGTATTTAGCGGCATTTTTGCCGATCGCACGGTAGGTGTCGAGGTCGATGAGCGGTGCCTGTGAGAACAGTTCGAGGTTTGACAGCTGCGGCAGATCCTTCTGATGGATCAGCGCGGTGCCCTTGGACTGGATCCCGATCGCGACGCCCGAACCGGAAAGTTCGGCTGCATCGTGTCCGCAGACGGCGACGTCGGAGCTTCTGTATACCTTGATGACTCTGGCTTTGAGTCCTTCTTCTTCGATACCGGCGATGAGTTCCTTGAGAACCTTTGAGTGCGGAATACCGATAATCGTTTCAGTCTGGAATTCGGCGAAAGCCGGCGCGAGTCCGATCAGTACTTCATCTGAAGCGGTTCCCTGCTTCACTTCGCCTTCCGGCTTAAGTTCTACAGATTCGGCCGCTGCCGCTGCCGATTCAGCCGGCGCTGCTGCCGGAGCATCGGCAGCGGGCTGGGAGGTCCCCATTTCTCTTAAAACTTCTTCAATAATGCTCTGGAGCATCTGTTCATTGATAGCCATCTTGACTCCCCCTTATACGCTTTCCGGGTCGATTGCCCACGGAATATCCTGCATTTCCTGCCATCTTTCATCGCTGATCTGGTAACCGGTCTGCGGGCCGTGATACGTATTCGGATAGTTGACCGCAGAGATAACTTCCCAGTCGGAAGAAAGCATGGAAGCTGTGTGGAGGTAGTCGCCTGCCGCTTTGGTAATAAGGATGTTGTACAGTGAATGCGCAACGTCCGGGATTCCGCCGCGGTCGAGAGCCTTGACAAAGTCGACAGCCGTAGCGCCTCTCGCGAGCAGTTCATCGGCGGCTTTCAGGTCGGCGACGACATCGCGGTCCGGCATATCTTTAGAGCCGTTAGCGTACGTAGCCGCTTCGACTTCTTCATCTTTGATTTCAGGAAGACCGAGTTCTCTGAAGATGGTCTGCATCGTACGGGCTGCTTTCGCACGCGCCGCAACGACAGTTTCTTCATCGGCAGGCTGCAGGCCGCCGTCGATCTTAAGGTCACGCTGGATAACGTTCCAGTCGTCGTAGTCTTCTGCATCCCAGTTGGAGCCCGCGAACATGTTGTCGTAGTTCGGAGTGGATGAGTAACCGGAGCAGATATAGTCTGTGCCCGGAACCATCTGCATCATCGAACGGGCGACTCTTCTGAGGTCGGAGTGAGTGAACGTCTGGTCATTCGAAGATGCGCATTCGAGGTCGAGGCAGGCTGCGATGAGGTTTTCTGCGAGGACCGCACGGATACCGCCGGGTACGCCGGCCGGTACGCCGATGCAGGAGACGGAACCGTTCTGTGTTCCCTGAACGCCGGCACCCTTCGTGATGTACAGGCATCTCGCTTCGAGATACAGCATCGACTTGCCTTCCGCATAGCCCATCTGGACTTCGGAACCGGTACCGGATGTGAAACGCATCTTCAGGCCGCGGGAAGCGTAGCAGCTTGCGAGGAACGCCTTCGAATACGGAGTATCATCGCCGTCCATGAAGACAGGTTCTGTGCCGTATACAGAAATGGTTTCCGCATAAGCCGTATAGCCTCTCATACCGAGGTCAAGTTCTGTCGCTTCTTCGACTGCGCACTGAGTCAGGATACCCGGACGGCCTACGTTCGCGCCAACCATGATAGCCAGAGCGTTGAACGGTGCGTAACGGGCGACACCGACTGTCGTTTCCATTTCGTCGAATCCGCGGATCGCAGCTTCCGCCGCATCTGCGGCGATCTGTACCATGTTGTCCTTGACGTTGGTAACGTGGCACTGGTTTGACGGCATCAGACGCGAACGCATCTTTGTCTGGGCCATCATCATTTCAAGTACTGTCATCAGGCCCATGACTTCGGTGATCTTAGCCGGTGTGATGGACGTTGTAATATCGACGACTTCTGAACGCGGAACGTTGAAGTCTACGAGCATATTTGCGATATCGAGCGAGGACATCGCCATCGCTTCTTCAGCTCTTTCGAGACGGATGCCGTGATCCGCGATGAACTGGTCGAGCATATCGAAGTCTTCGCGCTTCTTGCCGTCGAGTTCTACGATAACGCCGTTTTCAATTGTCAGACTCGGAGTCGGATCTCCGGGATTGTTCATCGCAATCAGACCGACTTCAGGCCATTCTTTAACGAAACCGTCTTTTTTTATCGGACGGGCGTCCAGTGCTTCAAATCTTTTGGATCTCATATTTTCTCCTCTTGTTTACACGAACAGTCTGATTACTCTATTGCTTAGATATAAGGAGTCGTGGTAGACGGGCAGGGTCCGCCAAGAGCTTCGAGCGCCTGTTTGCCGACTTCTCTGGCAGCGTAAACAGCCTGGCGTACGGCACCTGCGTCGCCGGAGACAGAGATAATTGCTTCGTTTGAATACTTTGTGCCGCCGTTGTCCGGTGACATGTAGCCGATGAGATCCACGTTTGCAGCTTTAAGAGCCGTATCTGACATCAGAACGCCGATACCGGCCGGAGCGCCTACGACGATTGCGAAAGCACGGCCGATCGGAGCGCCGAATACTGTGTTGCATGCGAAAGAAGCTCTTGCTGTGTACTGGAATTCAAGATGGCCTGCATCGTTGCCGTAAACATCGCCGAACGTTCTGTTCAGGTCGTTCAGAGCGACTTCGACAGCGCGCTTCGCATCGGAAACGTCTTCCGCGCCGAAAATGATCAGAGAACCGTGGCCGGCTCCGCCTTTTGTATCACGTGCGAATTCTACAGAAACGACTTCCGTGTTGGTGGCTTTAACCGCTTCATCAGCTGCGAAGACCTGCGGGCCTGCGCCTGTACGTGCGGACAGGATGCCGATCGAACGGTATTTCGGGTCGATCTTCATGGCTTCGTGAAGCTGGCTGTCTACATTTGCGATAACAAAACCGATCGAGTCGCCGACTGCCGTACCGATGTATTCGGTCAGTCCGCAGACGCCTGTCGCCGGAGCTACAGTCCCTGTTGATTCGGCTTCATCCATTTTTGCCATAACTTCTTCCATCAGTTTCTGCATTAAATCGTCTTTCATCTTACACCTCCGTTTATTTAAGCTTTAGAAGCTCGGTAACATACTTTCAACGTCCTGATGCGGTCTGGGAATAACGTGAACTGAAACAACCTGGCCGACTTTGTCGGCTGCCGCCGCGCCTGCGTCAACTGCCGCTTTTACGGCACCGACATCGCCGCGGACGAAAACCGTGACAAGCCCCGAACCTATTTTTTCGTAGCCTGTCAGTACGACATTGGCTGATTTAACCATAGCATCTGCGGCTTCAATCGAGCCGACAAGACCTTTGGTTTCAATCATGCCTAATGCTTCATTCGTCATGAGCTAAATCCTCCTCTGAAAACTATGATTCGTTTCTAAAAATAATTGTAATCCGTCACAGGGGAGAATTAATTGCCCGACGCTTATAAATATCGCAGTAAAAATTCGTCTTTTTAACAGCGTTCGATTAATGAATATCAACGTTTGGCAAGATTTTATCCCCTCCTTTCTGCTTCAGTTTTAAAGCTTCAAAAATTGCGCAGATGCGGCGGTAAAGCGTGCTTAATAACGCAGAAAAGCCCGCCGTTCGATAACGAACGGCGGGCCCGGTCTTCGGATAACCGGTGTTTCATTTACGGGAAACACTCAGAATTCCGAAGCTGTTTTATACTGTTTTCTGTATTCGGTCGGCGTGAGTCCCGTGGACTTCTTGAACACCTTCGAAAAATAGTTCGGCTCGTGATAGGACAGCTCCAGGGCGATATTGATAATCGGTACGTCGGTATTCAGGAGCATATCCTTCGCGATATCGATCTTGCGTTCCGTCAGATAGGTGACGAAATTGACGCCCGTTTCCTTCTTGAAAATCTTGGAAAGGTAGTAGCTGGACATATTTGCATATTCGCCCACCTGGGTAAGCGAGATGTCCTTATGGCAGTTTCTGTCTATGTAGTTCAGGATATCTTCCATCGTGTTCCGATGGCCGTCTTCACTGTTCATCAGAACGTCAAAGATCCGGTCGATGATCCGCATAATCTCGATTTTCAGTTCGTAGCGGTTCTTAAACACGCTCGAATTGCACCGGAACATCTTTTTCGCATCGGGCATCGGTTCCGGACACATATCCGCCGCGGTCTTTGTCAGCTCTCCGAGGAAACGCTGTATCTCGTCCTGAATCGCGACCAGATCGTAGCCGCAGCCCGTATAGATCACGTCGATATATTCCGTAAGCGTCCGTCTCGTCGCCGAGTAGCGTTTATGCAGGACATTGTACAGAACCTCCTGCATTTTTTCATCGAACTGCTCCAGCGTATTATCCTTAAGCTGGTCGATAACTCCGGCTATCGATTCCATCAGCTGCTGAGGCCGGATCGGCTTGAGCAGGAAATCGTCCACATGCGCCTTGATCGCCTGATGAGCAAAATCAAATTCGTTGAATGCGGTGATGATGATGACACGGATATCCGGATCCTCTTTTTTGACGATTTTTAAAACGTCTATCCCGTTGATTTCGGGAATATTGATATCGAGCAGGATAATATCAGGACGCAGTCTGTGTATCTTTTCCACAGCTTCCGTTCCCGAAGCTGCAGTACCCGCGATCTCAAGATTCTTGCCTTCCTGCCGGATGATCATCTGGATCGCTTCCGATTCCAGATGTTCATCTTCAACCACGAAAATCTTATACATGCTTCCGCCTTTACTCGCTTGTTCCAGTTTCGGGGATCCTGATCACGATCTCCGTTCCGACGCCTTCCGTACTGTTGATCTGTACTCCGTATTCCTGTCCGAAATAGTACTTCAGACGTTTGTTGACATTGTTGATTCCGATCCCCGTGTTTTTTCTGCCTTCCGGACGGTAGGTTCCGTCAAGCAGGGATCTGACGAGTGTTTCCGGCATGCCCGGACCGTCGTCCCGTATCGTCACGACCGCGTGATCGTTTTCCCGTTTGGCTGAGAGTTCGATCGTTCCGCCGGCCGAACGCGGTTCGACGACATAATTTATCGCATTTTCAATAAAAGGCTGCACCGTCATGACGGGGCAGATAAAATCCGCCACATCCGGATCCATATCGATCGAGTAGCGAAGCCGGTTCCCGAGACGCATTTTCTGAATTGAAAGATAATTGCTGACGTAATTAATCAGACTCGACAGCGTTTCGGCAACGGCGTTATCCCGTCTCAGATTGTACCGCATAAGGTCCGAGAACTGGTAGATCATCTCCTGGGTTCTGTCCGCTCCTTCCAGCAGCGCAAGCCGCCCGATGGTATTGAGCACGTTAAACAGAAAATGCGGATTGATCTGTGCCTGAAGGGCTTTCAGATCCGCTTCCTTCAGAGCCGATTCGACCTCTGTCCGCAGCCGGGTCTCTTCGGAAAGCCGCAGATCCTTTTCGTGCAGATCCTGCTGCATGATATTGACATGGGCCATTTCCGTCAGATAATTCGCCAGTGTGTACAGAAGTGTCGCCGCTTCCTTCACCCGGTTAAAGGTGGATACGTGCGTTTCGTCATACAGCTCTCGCAGATGCCGGTTTCTGAGCAGAAGGTCTCTGTCGCTCAGGTTTATCTCCGGATCGTTCTGAAGGATCTCCATGATCTCGGGTTCCACCCTGACCTGGCCGGCAAGAATAGCCCCGACATACTGGTCCGCAACGAAGATCGGCACAGCCAGATCCACGAGACCGGCATGACACAGATAGACCTGGGGACTCATCGTTTCAGAGGCCTGGAAGCCTCCCTGCGCATCCGAATGAAAGCAGTCCTTGCAGGCTTTCGTTTTTCTGACAGTCAGGCAGTATTCTGTAAAATTGCTGTATTCCAGAAGCGGGCTTCCGTCACGGTCTACGATGATCGCGGCGATTCCCGTCGATTCGGCAAAAGAGTCCTGGATCTTCTGAAGTACCTTCAGGTCCAGGACATCCTTGAGTTCAATACGTTTCTCCATCCCTGCTCCCCTGAATTGTCCGTTCAATTCACATTATTATAACAATGACCTGTTGAAAAGTACATAATTTTACCCTTTTGAGCCGACGTCCGTGTATTTTTACACAAATTTCTGAAATTAGGGTAAAAAAAAGCCGGATCACTCCGGCTTATGCGCTGCAGTTCAGTCCCTGAAAACTGCGCGGATTTCTTTAATTGTTTTTCCTGCCTCCAGATACATCGCCTCGTGTTCGGTTCGGATATTGTCCTCCGGAAGGCTCCCGTACAGATCTTCCGTCTGCGCGGTGATCCTGAATCCGGACTCCTGAATATACGACAGCGCCGCCTCGTACAGCTCGTCATCATCCGTCTTGAACCGCAGCTCCGCTCCGGGTGTCACAAAGGTCTGATAATCCTCAAGCCGCCTCGAATGGACCAGCCGTTTCTTATGATGGCGGCGCCTGGGCCAGGGATTGCAGAAATTGATATAGATACGGTCGATACGGTCTTCAGGAGCGAGCATATCTCTGATCCGCTCGATATCCCAGGCTGTGATCCTGACGTTGCCGACACCTGCCGCGTCGATCCGGCGTCTGGCTCTTGCGAGAACGACGTCCGTCATATCGATCCCGAGAAAATTGACCTCCGGACTGCGAAGGGCGGCCTCAGAGATAAAGCCTCCCTTTCCGCAGCCCAGCTCCAGATACAGCGGCGCATCGGGATTATCGAAAAACGAGCGCCAGGCGCCTCTGTGCTCCGGAGGTTCGGTCACGAACAGCGGACTCGCCTCGAGCTCCTCACGCATCCAGGAAGCCCGCCTCAGATGCATTCGGCGCCCTCTTCCACGCTTCTGCGTATCTTCGCAGCCCTGGCCATATAATCGCGGGACGACGCATCGCTGGGCATCCGCCAGTCGCCTCTCGGCGAGAGCGTGACGGACCCCACCTTGGGGCCGTCCGGCAGACAGGAGCGCTTGAACTGCTGCGAGAAAAAACGTCTGTAAAACGTTTCGAGCCAGCGGGCGATCGTCTTATCGTCATAGGTTCCTTCGAACGCCCGGACTGCCAGCGCAAAGATCTTTTCCGGAGAAAATCCGCTCCTGAGGAAATGAAACAGATAGAAATCGTGAAGATCATACGGTCCGACAAGATCCTCCGTCTTCTGCGCGATTTCTCCGTTTTCAGGCGGCAGCAGTTCCGGCGATACCGGCGTATCGAGAATATCGTGAAGCAGCTCCGCCAGCTCCTCGTCTCCGCGGTCCGCATACCAGTCGACGAGATAACGCACCAGCGTCTTCGGTACGCCCGAGTTGACGCCGTACATCGACATATGGTCGCCGTTGTAGGTCGCCCAGCCCAGCGCGAGCTCGGACAGGTCGCCTGTTCCGACGACAATTCCGCCCGTTTCGTTCGCCAGATCCATCAGAACCTGAGTCCGTTCCCTGGCCTGAGCGTTCTCATAGACTTCGTTGCGGATCTCGATATCATGGCCTATATCCTTCAGATGCGAAGAAGCCGCGGGACCGATCGGAATCTCATGGAACGTCGCGCCCAGCTTATGAATCAGGCTTACCGCATTCGTATAGGTCCGGTCGGTCGTGCCGAAGCCCGGCATCGTCACCGCATAGATCTTTTCCGGCTCCATACCGAGCATCTGCGCAGCCTGTGCGCAGACCAGCAGCGCCAGTGTCGAATCAAGCCCGCCGGAGACACCGATCACCATCGGAGCATTTCCGATATGACGCAGCCTCGAGGCGAGACCTGTCGCCTGGATGCTGGTGATCTCCAGACAGCGTTCGCTGCGTTCTGCGGAATCCGCCGGAACGAAGGGCGCCGGATCGATGCTGCGTTCGATGGTATCGGAAACCGTAATCGAACACGGGATAAAGCGGAAGGCCCGAGCCGCCTCGTAATCCCGATATGAAGACTGCATCTGTCTGTCGTGAAGGAGCAGCTGGGGATCGATCTGCGCTTTCGTAATCCCCGGTTCCATCGAGAACCGCTGCGAGCGTGCGAGTATCCTGCCGTTCTCCGCAATGATCGCGTCTCCTCCGAATACCAGATCTGTCGTCGATTCTCCGAAGCCGCTGGAGGCATACAGATAGGCGCAGTCGAGCCGCGCGCTCTGCTGTGTGATCAGATCTCTGCGGTAGGACGCCTTTCCGATAGTCTCGTTGCTTGCCGAAGGATTCAGGATAATCACCGCGCCTGCGGCCGCCATATCCTGGCTCGGCGGCGCCGGAGCCCACAGATCCTCGCAGATTTCCGAACCGACGATGATAGACGGATCGGCGCCGTCCCTGAACAGCAGATCGGTTCCGAAGGGAACGGAAACACCCGCGACGGTGATGTCAGGTCCCGTTCCGCCTTCGGTAAACCATCGTTTTTCATAATATTCCCGATTGTCCGGGAGATAGCGTTTCGGCACGACACCGATAATGCTGCCGTCCTGGATAATCACAGCGCAGTTGTACAGACGGCCGCGGTCTTCAAGGGGAGCTCCGATGCAGACCAGCATATCCGTGCCGGCTGTCGCCCCGGCAATACGTGACAGCGCCGCGTGGGTATCCTCCTGCAGTTCGCGCTGGAAGAACAGATCGCCGCAGGTATAGCCGGTGACCGCCAGTTCCGGAAACAGCAGGATCCCGATTTTTTCATGCGAAGCCCGCCCGATCAGCTCGATAATCGAGTCAGTATTGGCAGTCGTGTCCGCGGGCTTGACTTCAGGCAGCGCACATCCGCAGCTCACGTACTTAACGTTTTTTGTAAATTCAGACATAAACACCCGTTTCGTAATCACTTGTTATACGGAAAAACTGCGTTTTATCCGCTTTGAACAGAATCCACACCGCTGTGAATAACTGGGGCTTTTTTCATCCACAGGTGAAATGCCTGTTTTACGCGCTTTGCGCGTTTCATGCACAGTTATCCACACTATCCACAGCTGAAATGAAGCTTATCCACAGATTTCGCCGTCATTTCTTCCTTTAATACCAGTTATCCACATACCAAAAACACTTGTCTGCCGCAATCTTTTTTTGAATTTTATTAAAAATAAACACAGATTTTGAAAAAGCCGGCACTTCTGCCGGCTTTCTGCTTAAGAACAGACCCCTGTAATCGTTCAGAGACTGTTTTTCTTCGCTTTATTTTCTTTGTTCTGCAGCGCGGCGCCGACAAGTCCCTTGAACAGCGGATGAGGTCTGTTCGGACGCGACTTGAATTCGGGATGCGCCTGGGTCGCGACAAAATACGGGTGATCCGGAAGCTCGATCATTTCGACAAGAACGCCGTCCGGTGATTTTCCGGAGAAGCGCATTCCCGCCTCTTCAAGCTGCGGAACAAATTCGTCGTTCACTTCGTAGCGGTGGCGATGGCGTTCCGAGACTTCGGTACGTCCGTAAACTTCGGCAACCTTCGAACCCTTTTCGAGAACAGCCGGATAGGAGCCGAGCCGCATCGTACCGCCCATATTCTGGATCTTCTTCTGTTCTTCCATCAGGGAAATAACCGGATACGGCGTTTCGGGGTTGAGCTCCGCAGAGTCCGCGCCTTCCATGCCCGCAACATCACGCGCATATTCGACGACAGCCAGCTGGAGTCCGAGACACAGTCCGAGGAACGGAATATTGTGTTTTCTCGCGTATCGGATCGTTTCGATCTTTCCGTCGATGCCCCGGTTGCCGAAGCCGCCCGGTACGAGCACGCCGTCCACATCCCTCAGGATACGTTCGACATTCTCGCTGTTGACATCTTCCGAATGGATCCATCTGATCGCGACTTCCTTGTCGAAGGCGATCGCGGCGTGGCGCAGCGCCTCCGCAACCGACAGATAGGCGTCGTGCAGCTCGACATACTTGCCGACGAGAGCGATCGTAACCTTCCCGTCGGGATTCTTCGCTCTCGTAACGAGATCGCGCCATTCCTTCAGGTCCGGCTTGTTGTTTACGAGATGAAGGTTTTCGCAGACGAGATCCGCAAGGCCTTCTTTTTCCAGCATCAGCGGAACCTCGTACAGCTCTTCCGCATCATAATTCGCAACGACAGCTTTTTTCGGGACATTGCAGAACAGCGAGATCTTGTCCTTGAGACCTTCTTCGACTTCGCATTCCGAACGCAGTACGATAATATCCGGCTGGATCCCGATGGACAGCAGCTCCTTGACAGAGTGCTGCGTGGGCTTTGTCTTCAGCTCGCCGGCCATATGCAGATACGGCAGCAGCGTAACGTGGATGTACAGTACGTTTTCTTCACCGAGATCGCTCTGGAACTGACGAATCGCTTCGAGATACGGCTGCGATTCGATATCGCCGACCGTTCCGCCGATTTCCGTAATGACGATATCCGGATTGACTTCGGATTCCGATACACGCAGGATGCTTTCCTTAATCTCATTCGTGATATGGGGAATGACCTGCACGGTTCCGCCAAGATAGTCGCCGCGGCGTTCCTTGGAGATTACGTTCCAGTAGACCTTGCCTGTCGTGACATTGCTGTATTTTCCGAGATTTTCGTCTGTAAAACGTTCATAATGGCCGAGGTCGAGATCCGTTTCCGCCCCGTCTTCGGTGACGAAAACTTCGCCGTGCTGATACGGACTCATTGTCCCCGGGTCATAGTTCAGATACGGGTCGAATTTCTGTATCGAGACCTTGTAGCCTCGTTCCTTAAGCAGACGTCCGAGCGAAGCGCTCGTGATCCCCTTTCCGAGGGATGAGACGACACCGCCGGTGACGAAAATGTATTTAGTCGACATAGAACCTCCAAGTCATGTATTCGTGATGATGTGCAGTTTTAATCAAAGAAAATATTATAACACGAAACGGCCGCTATATCCAGCGTCAGACGCCGCACCAGCCGTCGTTGAGGATCTCGTTTTCGACTCGTTCATCTCCGAGAAAACGATAGACCCGCGGAACCCGCTTGTTGACCATGCAGACCACTTCGTAATTGATGGTACCGAGACGGGCCGCCACCTCGTCCGCCGAAATATTTTCGCCGAACAGTTCGACATCGTCCCCTTCCTGTGCTTCGGGAATATCCGTGATATCGACCATACACTGGTCCATGCAGATATTTCCGACAACAGGCGCCCGTTTCCCGCGAATCAGGACTTCCGTTCCCTTTCCGGAAAGAATCCTGGACCAGCCGTCCGCATAGCCTACGGGCAGCGTCGCGATACGGCGGTCGCCTTCGGCTTTCCATGCGCGGCCGTATCCGACAGATTCCCCGTCGTGAAGCGTCTTGATATAGGCGATCTTCGTCATGAAGCGCATGACCGGCTTTAACGGCAGATTCTGCTTTTTCACTTCGTCCGACGGATACAGACCGTACAGAATAATCCCCGGTCTGATTCCGTCAAAAATAGTCCGGTCAAAGTCGATAAGCGCCGCGGAATTTTCGACATGCTTGAACGGGATCTCAATCCCGCGGTCGTTGAGCTGCTTGACGACGCCCGCGTAGCGGGCAAGCTGTTCGTGAGTAAAGGTCTTATCCTCACAGTCCGCCGTCGCGAAATGGGTGAACATCCCGGCGACGCGAATGCCGTCCATCTTCGTCAGCGCCTCGACAGAATCCGCGGCGGTCCGCCAGTCAAAGCCGATCCGGCCCATGCCGGTTTCGATCTTCGCATGCACGTCCGCGCGCATGTCCTGCGCGACGCAGTAATCGGAGAGGGTCTGAGCGAAGCTTTCCGTGAAAACGGCGGGAATAATATCCCATTCGATAAGCTCCGGTATCCGGTCTTCGGGCGTCGGTCCGAGAATCAGGATCGGCACACGGTCGATCCCCTTCTGGCGAAGCTCGATCCCTTCATCGATCATCGCGACTGCGAGACAGTCGACGCCTTCCTCCTGAAGAAGCTCGATCGCGTCAAATCCGTGTCCGTAGGCGTCAGCCTTGACCACGCCGACAATCTTCGTGCCCTCCCCGGCCCGGCTGACGATCTGGTGATAGTTTTCAAGAAAACAGTCGAGATCGATTATCGCGCGGGTCGGTCTGTAAGGCGGATTGTCGGGCTGAAGATCCGGATGAAAATCCGCTTCATAACGGTCCGGTCCGCCGCCGAAATCAAATTCTTCTCTCTCTTTTGAATCGTTCATTATAATTCCTGGAGCAGTTCCATCAGAAAGTCGGTCGACGGCTTTACAGATTCGTCGATCGACTCGTAATACGTATCGTTCGCGGAATCATCCGCATTGTCGGAGATCGAACGGATAATCAGATACGGAATGTCGTTGAGCCAGCAGGTCTGGGCGACGGCGGCTCCTTCCATTTCGCAGCAGGCGCCCTTAAAGGTTTCGACAAGCTCCGCCTTGAGCTGAGTGTCTCCGAGACCGAGGTCCGCCGTCATGATGCGTCCGACGAGGATCTTCGTTCCGAGACGTTCGGCGGCAGCCTGAGCCTTTCTGAGCATGTGGCGGTCCGCCGGGAAATACGTCATATCCATATTCGGAATTTCGCCCTTCGGATGACCGAAGGCGGACGCGTCCATATCGTACTGAACCGCGTCGTCCGAAACGACGATATCCCCGATGTGAAGTCCGGGCGCAAGACCTCCCGCGACGCCCACATTGATAACCTTATCGACACGGTACTTATCCGCGAGGATCTGGGTGCAGACGGCCGCGTTTACCTTGCCGACGCCGCTCTGGACAACGACGACATCTTTGCGGTACAGCTTGCCCCGGTAAAACTGCATCTTTGCATAAGAGGCTACCGAGGTCTCTTCCATTTTTTCTTTCAGGCTGCGCGCTTCGATGTCAAGCGCCGCTATAATTCCAATCATTCGTAAGCTCCTGCCGGCCTTAAACTATGGTCGGGCTTGAAAACTGTGCCATATCTCCGGTCATTACACAGACAGCCGCATGTGCGGCGATCCCTTCGCCGCTTCCGGTAAAACCGAGTCCTTCCTCAGTCGTCGCCTTGACGCTTACCTGGCTGACAGACAGCATCAGCGCATCCGCGATATTCGTGCGCATCCTGTAGATGTGCGGCGCCAGCTTCGGACTCTGACAGACAACCTGAGAATCGATGTTCATGATCCTGTAGCCTTCCATACGGACAAGACCTCCGGCGCGTCTGAGCAGCTCGATGCTCGAGATCCCTTTGTACGAATCGTCGTCATCCGGAAAATGCTGTCCCAGATCGCCGAGGGCAAGCGAACCGAATATCGCGTCGATCACGGCGTGAACGAGAACATCCGCGTCGGAGTGACCTTCGAGACCCTTTTCGTACGGAATGTCGACTCCGCCTAAAATCAGCCTGCGTCCCGGCACCAGCCGGTGAACATCATATCCCGTTCCGATACGAACGGGAGGTTTCGAATTGTTATACATATCAGTGCCCCGTCCTTTCTGTTTCGAGCAGATCGCAGACGACCCGGGATGCCGCGATAAGTCCCGCGGTACCGGGAACCGGTGCGAAGCTGCCCGGCGGTGTACAGCGGACTGCCGGAACCTCGTCCGACCAGACCGCGTTGACCTTCGATATCCGTCTGTCCTTCAGTTCTCTGCGCATGACTTTCGCCAGCGGACAGACGCTTGTTTTTGAAATATCGGTAATTCTCAGACGTTCGGGATGGAGCTTGTTGCCGGTCCCCATCACGGAGATCACCGGAACACCCGCTTCCTTCGCCCGTCTGATAATCTCGATCTTCGCGGTGACCATATCCACCGCGTCGATCACATAATCGTATTCTGAAAAATCGACGAAGCCGCCGTTTTCCGGCGTGAAGCATTCACGAAACACGCGGATCTCGGCTTCGGGATTGATATCGAGCAGCCTGCTCCTGGCCGCTTCCGTTTTCGGAAGACCGACGGTCGAACCGAGAGCGATCAGCTGTCTGTTGATGTTGCTTTCGTCCACCTCGTCCTTGTCGACGACAGTCAGACTCCCGATCCCCGAACGGACCAGAGCTTCGGCCGCATACGATCCGACGCCCCCGACTCCGAAGAGCAGAACGCGGGATGCGCCAAGTCTGTCCGCCGCCTCGTCGCCGATCATGCGCCGTGTCCGGCAGCTTCGTTTCTCATCCATTTCAAATACGCTTTTCAGATTTAATTGTCAGCTACATCCGTTCCGGCGCGTTGATTCCGAGAATCTCGGAAGCATTGCGAAGCACCTGACGGACAGCCGATATCAGCGCAAAGCGCGCTTTCTTGAGCTCGATCTCGTCGGTATTGACCCGGACCGCGTTATAAAACGTATGGAACGCGGACGCGAGATCCACCGCGTAGCGGGTGATCCTGCTGGGATCCATCTTTTCTTCGCCCGCCTGGATCTCTTCATAGAAACGCGACAGTACTTCCATCAGCGCGATCTCTTCCGGTTCGCCCAGCAGCGACAGGTCTGCGTCCGACCAGTCGAAGCCTTCCGCCTGACGCAGGATGCTGCAGATTCTCGCATGCGCGTACTGTACGTAGAAAACCGGGTTTTCGTTCGATTCTCTGATCGCGAGATCCAGATCGAATTCGAAGTGGGAATCTGGCGAGCGGAGATTGAAGAAGAAGCGCGCCGCGTCCTTTCCGATCATCTGGATCAGGTCGGTGAGTGTGATCATCTTCCCGGTCCGTTTGCTCATCTTGACGATTTCGCCGTCCTGAACGAGCTTGACCAGCTGCATGATCACGACGTCGAGCTTTCCGCCCGCTCCCGCGGCATCGAGCGCAGCCTGGAGTCTGGCGATATGACCGTGATGATCCGCTCCCCAGACGTTGACGCCCCTGTCGAACCCGCGGGTCTCGAACTTGTTCAGGTGGTAGGCGATATCGCCCATATAATACGTCGGGATCCCGTTCTGACGGATCAGAACGTCATCCTTTTCGCAGCCGTAATCGGTGGTTCTGAACCAGACTGCGCCGTCTTCTTCGTAAACCGAGCCCGATTTTTTAAGCATGTCCAGCGCCTTGTCTATTGCGCCCGTTTCATACAGGCTCTGCTCCGAGAACCAGACGTCGTATTGGATCCCGTAGTCCGCCAGATCGCTGTGCATGCGTTCAAGATTCTTCTTAAGCGCGTAATCGATAAAAATCTTTCTGCGCTGCTCCGGCGGCTGAGCTTTCAGCTCTTCCTCGCTTCCCGGATGCTCCGCAAGGTATTCCTTCACATGTTCTGTGATATCTTCACCCTGGTAGCCGTCCTCCGGGAACGGAAAATCTTCGCCGGTGAGCTGCCTGAAACGCGCGTCGAGGGAATCACCGAATTTTTCGATCTGATTGCCCGCGTCGTTGACGTAAAATTCGCGTGTGACGTCGTAGCCGGTCCATTCCGCAAGCTCCGCCAGGACATCCCCGATCGCGCCTCCGCGTGCGTTGCCCATGTGCATCGGCCCGGTCGGGTTTGCCGAAATAAACTCGAGATTATACGTTTTTCCCGCGTGCCGCGCAGTTTTGCCGTAATCGCCGCCCATTTCGTTAACCTGAGCCACGATCTGGGTGAGCCAGGACGGATCAAGCCTGAAATTGATAAAGCCGGGGCCTGCAATCTCCACGGTTTCAACGACGCCCGGAATCGGTTCAAAACGACCGGCAAGGGCTTCGGCGATCTGACGGGGAGCCTTTCTCGCAATCTTCGGAAGCTGCATGGCCAGATTGGTCGAGTAGTCTCCGAACTCACGTTCCCTCGGGACCTCGAGCTCGATTTCCGGCAGCTCCTGTCCGTTCAGAGAAAAATCCCCCGCTTCACAGGCCTTTTCGGCAGCCTGCCGGAGCCCTTCTCTGAGCTTTTGTTCTATATTCTCGCGTGCGTACATTTTCACTCCTGATTTAATACTGGTCTTTCGAATTGAAAATAAATCCGATTAATCTATTTATTATACTTTTTTTATAGGCCTTTTTCAAAAAAGGCCCCTGCAGCGCAGGAGCCTTGGATTAATTCTTAAGATCTTTGACCTGAATGTCTATTGTGTTGTCCGTTTCGCCGATTCCCTTCATCTCGATGTTGTAGTCTACCTTGACTCTGGAAGGGCGTCTGGATTCGTCATAATCGATGTCGATGCCGCGTGTCGTAATCCCCATCGAAATATCGCCTTCAGGCGTCGAATACATCGTCACGCTCCGTTTTCCCGATTCGAATTCCATCAGAGAATTGACCGAGCCGAGCCTGATAATCGAAACCTTCTGTCCGTTCACCTGAACAGTGGTCCTGGTACCCTCCATGCCTGAAATCTCGGACTCATCGTAGGCAAGCGAACAGCTGTCCGCTTTTCCCGAGCGTATGCCTTCCGTCAGCAGTTCCATGACGTCAGATTCTTCTCCGTCGTGAGCGACTGTCCCCTTTATCGAGAGCCAGACCTTTTCCGGTATTACTTGTTCTGTCATTGTCCAATTCCTCCGCTGCGGAACTCTACTCACGGGTATACCCAAAATCTCCGCCTGTTTTCGATTATTTCGTAGTCGGATTCTTTTTCGTCGCCGCCGTATGAACAAGTCGTTCGACAAGCTCCTTATACGGAACGCCCGCAGTTTCCCACATTTTAGAATACATGCTGATGTCTGTAAAGCCCGGCAGCGTATTGATTTCGTTGATAAAGATTTCTTCCGTGTCCTTGTCGACAAAAAAGTCGATTCGCGCCAGTCCCGTACAGTCGAGAGCCTGGAACGCTTTCTTCGAATAGACCAGCAGCTGATCGAGAATATCCTGTTCCAGATGGGGCGGAATCACGATTACGGATTTGTCGCCGCTCTGATATTTCGCTTCGTAGTCGTAGAATTCCTTGGCCGGAATAATTTCACCCGGGACCGCCAGCTGAATATTGCCGTTTTCTTCCAGCACGGCTGTTTCGACTTCATGTGCGTTGACAAAGGCTTCGACGATGATCCTGCGGTCATACTCAAACGCCTTGTCGATAGCGGCATACAGCTCGTCCTCGTCGTGGGCTTTCGTGATGCCGACAGAGGATCCCATATTGGCGGGCTTGACAAAAACCGGAAGACCGAGCTTTGCGACGATTTCATCCTCAATACGATCCCGTTCGTGCTTCCAGTCGTAACGAGTGACAGGAAGCCATCGGCAGCTCGGAATATCTGCGGCTTCGAAGACGACCTTGCTGAAGATCTTGTCCATGCCGGCCGCGCTCGCAGTGACGCCGCATCCGACATACGGGACGCCTAGCATTTCGAAAACGCCCTGAATCGTTCCGTCTTCGCCCATCGGTCCGTGAAGAACCGGGAAAATCAGATCCAGATCTTTAAGCTCTGTGAATACTTCGATGTTTTCCTTCAGATTCTCAGTGTCTGTCTTCCATTCTCCGGTCTCGATTTTATCGGGCCCGCCTGTGTAAATATTCCAGCTTCCGTCCTTTTTGATCCCGATCGGTACGATATCGTATTTATTCTGATCAAGTGCGCGGAAAACATTGGCGGCTGAGACGCACGATACTTCATGTTCTCCCGACTGCCCTCCGAAAACCAGACCTATTTTTTTCTTGCTCATTTTTACCTCTTTTATTCGTTATCCGAATCTCTGTTCTATTGTAACATACGGGATTTTTCTTCTGCAGAGCTTCATAAATTACGAAAGGGCAGAACGCGCCGGCGCCCTGCCCTTTCGATCATTCATATTCGTTTACGAAATCTTTTTCTGTGATGACGTTTATGCCGGCTTCGCGAAGCGCCCGGGCAGTCACGCCCTCTCCGGGTACGAGCCGCCCGGTAAAGCTGCCGTCATAGATCTCTCCGGAGCCGCAGGACGGACTTTTCGATTTGAGTACAGCCGTCACAATGCCGTGCTCTTTCGCAGCAGCAGCGGCGAGAACCGCTCCGGCCTCAAAGGCTTCGGTTACATCTCTGCCGTCACGTGTGAGGACTCTGCCGCCGGATATCTCGGCAGGCGTCCGGGGTGTTTCGAGTCCGCCTGCGCACTCGGGACAGAACGGAACCGCCAGTCCTTCTTCTACCAGACGGACGATTTCGGGAACCGGAGTCGACTTCCCGTCATAGCGGCACGGAATCCCTGCCAGACAGGCGGAAACGAGGATCTTCGGTTCGGAGGCTTCGTCCGCCGTGTCTGATTTAGAGAAGGTCAATTTTCTTCTTTGACTTTATCGACGACACTTACCAGCTCGTCCATTTTCTTTTCCGCATCGGCCTTTGTTGCACCGGTGGTAGAGAAGTAGATCTTCAGCTTCGGTTCTGTTCCTGACGGACGCAGCGCGAACCAGCTGTTTTTGTCGTAGATGAATTTGAGAACGTTCGAGCTTGGCAGATCGATCTTCGTTTCCTTGTCTGTCGCGACGTCGAGGCTTTCGCTGTCCTTATAGTCGTTGACTGTGATGAGCTTTTCATCGCCGAAGGATTTGATCTGATGATCTCTGAACACATCCATCAGCTTAGCCATCTTATCCTTGCCGTCTACGCCTTCAAACGCGTAAGACTGGATACCTTCCTGGAAGAAGCCGTATTCCTTGTACAGATCCTGCAGCGCATCATACAGGGTCTTTCCGAGATCCTTGTAGTAAGCTGCCATTTCGCAGACCAGAGCGGAAGCGACGACTGCATCCTTGTCTCTGGCATATTCGCCGGCCAGATAGCCGTAGCTTTCTTCATAGCCCATCACGAAGGTATGTTCGTGAGTCTTCTGCCAGTTCGTAATATGTTCGCCGATATATTTGAAGCCGGTCAGGACGTCAATCGGTTCCGCACCATGGGCACGGGCGATGACCGCGCCGAGTTCAGATGTAACGATAGTCTTGATGACCGCTTTGTTCGCCGGGAATTCAGGTCTCGTCTTGAGCATGTAGTCTACCAGCAGGGCGCCTGTCTGGTTGCCTGTGAACACGACGTATTCGCCGTCGGAGTTCTTGTTGACAACGCCTACGCGGTCGCCGTCGGGGTCGGTTCCGAGGATCAGGTCCGCGCCGACTTTTTCCGCCAGCGGAATCGCGAGGTTGAAGACTTCCTTATATTCCGGATTCGGGAATTCGACTGTCGGGAAGTTGCCGTCCGGCTTTTCCTGTTCCGGTACGACGTATACTTTATCAAAGCCCATGTCCGCCAGAACGCGTCTGACCGGAATGTTGCCCGTACCGTGTAGAGGTGTGTATACGATCACGAGATCGGACTTCTGATCCATATGAACGACATTTTCTACTTCTTTAATGTAGGCTTCATCGACGTCTTTGCCGATAATTTCGATCAGGCCCTTCGCAAGCGCTTCTTTGTAATCCATCTTCGGAATATCAAAGTAATTGTCGATATTGTCGATAACGTCGACTACGGCGTCTGCCGCTTCGTTTGCCAGCTGTGCGCCGTCATTTCCGTAAACCTTATATCCGTTGTATTCCGCCGGGTTATGTGAGGCGGTGATCATGATACCGCCGGCGCATCCGAGATAACGGACTGCAAATGAAAGCATCGGAGTCGGTCTGAGACTTTCATACAGGTAGCTGTGGATTCCCTGCGCAGCGAGAACGCAGGCTGCAGTTTTTGCAAATTCGTCGGACTTGATACGCGAGTCGTAGGAGATCGCGACACCCTTGTCCGCATTTGCTGTCGATTCGTCAAGCATCTGCTTTGCAAAACCGTAGGTCGCGCGGGCTACCATGACGTTGTTCATCCGATTGGTGCCGACGCCGAGCTTGCCGCGCATGCCGGCGGTTCCGAAACTCAGGAATTCGTAAAAACGGTCTTCGATATCTCCTTCATCTGTAAGACTGTCGAGTTCGACCTTCAGATCGTCATCCAGATTGTCCTGTCTTTTCCACTCTTCGTACGTTTCCTTATATCCCATGGCTTCCTCCGGTATTATTAGTTTCAGATCCGGCCTCCCGGACTGCTGTTGTAATCAATATCATTATAACCGAAAAAATATTCCTGGGATAACTTCCCGTTGGAATCTGATACTATTTTGTAATTCTATCCTGCAAGAAAATAAATTAACTGCATTTTTACAGATTACTGAAAAAGATTTCTTATCCCGTTCTTAATCTTCCTGCTGTGTTCTGTTTTTGAGGCTGTTACAATAGAGTAATGAAAAAAATACTTATGATCCGAAAACAGAAATCGAGGAATATATGAAACCAGTCTATTATGAAAACGGAAAGCTCGTGATGATCGACCAGACGCTCCTGCCGGGAGAAAAGATCCTTCGGGAGTATGACGATTACCGCGATATCATCGACGCGATTAAAACGATGATCGTCCGGGGCGCTCCGGCAATCGGTGTCTCAGCAGCCTACGCCGTCTGCTTCGCGGCGAAAGAGCTTGCCGGCCGGATCGAAGATCCAGGGCTCTTCCTCGACGCGCTGGATCAGGCGGCGGAAGAAATCAAAGCAGCCCGACCCACCGCGGTCAATCTGATGTGGGCGGCGGACCGGATGACGGCCGCAGCGCGCTCCCATAGCGATATGACCCCGGAAGAGATCACCGCGATGCTCAAGCTCGAAGCGGATGACGTCTGCGACGAGGATATCAAAATGTGCCGGGCCATCGGCAGAAACGGTGCGGAGCTCATCGAACCGGACAGCACGATCCTGACCCACTGCAACGCGGGCGCTCTCGCGACGGCGGACTACGGAACAGCGCTGGGCGTCGTCAGGGCTGCATACGAACAGGGCAAGGTGAAGCGCGTCTACGCAGACGAAACGCGTCCCCTGCTACAGGGCGCCCGTCTCACCGCCTATGAGCTCCATGAAGACGGGATTCCCGTTACGCTGATCACCGACAATATGGCCGGCTGGATGATGAAACAGAAAAGAATCGACTGCGTTGTCGTCGGCGCCGACCGAATCGCCGCCAACGGTGATACTGCGAACAAAATCGGAACCTACAGCGTCGCCGTACTCGCCCGCCACCACGGGCTCCCGATGTATATCGCCGCTCCGGGCTCCACCGTCGATCTGTCAACCGCAGCCGGTGACGATATCACGATCGAAGAACGGGACCACAGCGAGGTCTTCGGCTTCGGAGGTGTCAGAACGGCGCCCGAAGACATCGACGCGGAAAATCCGGCCTTCGATGTGACGCCCCACGAACTGATCACCGCGATCATTACCGAAAAAGGAGTCGTCTACCCGCCATTCGATCAGAACCTGAAAAAGCTGTTTACAACTGACATGTCAGTTGTAAACTAGCTGTATTAATGTAATACGGTAATAGTTTTCAATCGACGTTTAACGCGATATAATAAAAACAGACAGAACAGGAGGTGACGCGGTGCAGCTTACAATTTCGACAGACTATTCGATCCGGGTTCTGCTGATTCTTGCGGGGAACGGGCGGTTGACGAGCCTGTCCGAACTCAGCAAAGCCTCGGCAGTCACGGAAGCCTATTTACTCAAACTGATCAAAAAGCTTAAAAGCAGCGGTTTCATGAAATCCTACAACGGAGTGAACGGCGGCTACGAGCTGGCGATGGAGCCGAAGGACATCAGTCTGTTCGACATCATCGATACCGTAGAACAGACCACACGGGTAAACCGGTGTCTCGAAGAAGACCATTACTGCAGCAGACTGGCAACCGGCGGTTGCCCCGTCAGAAAGACCTACCAGAAATGGCAGCAGCTTCAGGATCATTTCCTGCAGTCTGTGACACTGGAGGATCTGATTAACGAAAATCAGAATCCGACCTTTCCCGATACATCCGAGGAATACGCTCAGATTATCTGAACAAAAAAAGACTGCTGAAGCAGTCTTTTTTTATTGCCGTCATTAAGCTTCGTTTTCTACCGTGCTTCTACGATACCGCTCCGCTGCACACTGACGATCTACTCCAGTGTCAGGATGGCTGAGATCCGGTCGATCTCTATTTGATAGAATCGGCGTCGAGACTCTTCAGATATTCTCTGAAGGCTTCGCTAAGCTCCGGTCTTCTCAGGCCGTATTCGACGGTGGCTTCGAGGAAGCCTTCCTTATTGCCGATATCGTAACGGCGTCCTTCAAAATCACAGGCATAGACATCGTCGTTACCGCACAGTTCCTTCAGGGCGTCGGTAAGCTGGATTTCGCCTCCCGCTCCCTTTCCGGTATGCTCGAGGATCCCGAAGATCTCCGGCGTAATGATATAGCGTCCGAGAACGGCCAGATTAGACGGAGCTTCGTCTACCGGCGGCTTTTCGACCATATCCGTAATTTTATAGATATTGCCTTCGACATCGGTCTTGCTGATGATCCCGTACTTGTCCGTTTCCTGACGCGGGACCTGCTGTACGCCGATCACCGACTTCCCGAAACGGTCGTAGACGTCGAGCATCTGGCGCAGCGCCGGCTTGTCCGCATTATAGACGACATCGTCGCCGAGAACGACGGCGAAGGGTTCGTCTCCGACAAATTCCTTCGCACACAGAACCGCGTGCCCGAGACCCTTGGCTTCTTTCTGGCGGATCGTGAAGATATTGGCCATATTCGAAATATCTTCAATAATGCGCAGCTCTTCTTCTTTTCCCGTCTGCTTCAGGTGGAATTCGAGCTCCGGAACGTTGTCGAAATGATTGACCATGACGACCTTGTTGCGCCCGTTGATGATCAGAATATCCTTGATACCCGAATCGACGATTTCTTCGATAATATACTGAATCGTCGGCTTGTCGACGATAGGCAGCATTTCTTTCGGAATCGATTTTGTAAACGGCAGGAAACGTGTTCCGAGTCCCGCAGCCGGAATTACCGCTTTGGTTACTTTTTTCATTCTAACTCCTGATAAACAGATCGGCTCCCTTTCGTCCGCATGCGGTATCGAAGGGATCGATCAGAATAGGTACTTTCTGCATTTTACCAGAAAGCCTGGAAAGATTGAGTCCCGCCTTCGTTTTTCCGGCAAGAATCAGAAATTTCGCGTCGTCACAGGCTTCAGGAAGACTCTGGCAGAAGGTGATCCTGTCAGATACGGCGCGCAGACGCCATTTCAGATCCGCGGTCCCTTCCGAAACGAATATGCGAAGCTTAAGCCCGCTGTGTACAAGCGATTCGAGCAGCTGTACCTGAGCGGCTCCGCGCATTTCGCCGGAACCCGGATACTGAGCGAGTCCGGTCACCGCGGCGGTCTCGTCAGAAAGCTTGATCTCAGCCTTCTCCGCGGCCCTTTCGACAGCCTCGACAATCCCGTCTATATAGCTTTCGTTCTGGAATCGCGCCTGTTCCAGCGCAGAATCAAGCATAGGCTGTTCGAGCAGATCAGCAAAGACCTCCAGATTTTCCCGCTCGTGAAGAAGCCCGGCTTCCGGCAGACGCAGGTTCTCGCAGATCCCTGAAAACAGCGGCGAGATCCCTTTTGTCTTCGCCTCGCCTGCGAACAGACTCAGTGTCAGGTCAAGCCCGCGCTTGAGCCAGACTGCTTCTTCGACCTGTTCGGGAGAGGCTGTCCGGATCTTTTTTCGGGAAGCGCCGAGGCGTCTCAGGACCTCGCGCATAATCCCCGCCGTATCCGGATTCTCCGTTCCGATCAGCGCCGGTGACGGAGCTCTGAACCAGGCTGCCGTCTGTCCGGGAGCCGCGGCGCAGGGCATCAGCGAGAGACCGAGCCGTGCAGGTTTATTTTCGACAGCTTCTTCCGTATTGTTCTGATCGTCAGCTCCGACGGACGTCTCTTCAGCCCTGCCGGAAAGAATCCGGTAGGAGCCCGGCGGCAGACAGGTCAGAACGGCGGCATTCGTATCCCGCCCGATCTTCCGTGCGGCCGTTTCGATATCGCGCAGTATAAATCTGAGGGCAGCTTCAGTCTCTTTTTCGGGAAGCAGCCGCTGTGCGAACAGGACGAGCTCCGTATCCAGCGCAGGCTCCATTCTCTGTACGAAGCGCATATTTCCGCTTCGCGCAGCTGACGCAGTCATCGCCTGCAGCCCCTGTTCGTATACCGGCAGGTTCCCGTCGAGAAACTCCGCCGCTTCCTCGTCATCCGGACAGTACAGCAGTGTCTCGAAGCCGGCATTAGCGAGCGCGGCGCCCGCCGCAAGCCCTGTAGTCGTCATTCCGATAATTCCGATTTTCATAGTCACTCCAGAAATACGGGTTCTTATTCGTCCTTCGGCAGGAAGCGATAGCCGGCCGCGTGCATCAGTCTGTCTCTGACGGCAAGCGTTCTGTCTCCTGCCGCGGGCATTCTGACAAAGATCCTGTCTGCGCCGAGATCGTCAAGCCTGCGCAGCTCGGAGAACAGATTATGCTCGTACTGCTCGGGATCGTCCCCGAGAGACAATACGATCATATCGTCACGCAGCTTTTCAGTCACGGGACCCGTCGTCAGAATCGCGATCGTTCCGTCCGCATCCTCACAGGCCTTCCTGATCGCACGTTCCGTTTCTTCATCGGTTCCGTCGGTCAGATATACCTCCGCCCTCGGTGAATAATGGGTATACTTCATGCCGGGCGACGCCGGATGCTCCGGTTCCGCTCCGCTTGTAATACCCTCTGATAGCCTGACCTCGCCGACGACTGCTTCCAGATCTTCCTTCGTGATGCGTCCGGGCCGCAGGATCACCGGCGGTACCTTCGTCGTATCGACGACCGTAGACTCGACGCCGATCTGAGAATCATCGGAGACCAGGATCATGTCGACCCGGCCGTCCAGGTCCCGGACAACGTGTTCGCCCGATGTCGGTGAGGGACTTCCGGACAGATTCGCGCTCGGCGCCGCGATGGGCGTATCTGCCTGAAGGATCAGCGCATGGGCCACAGGATGGGACGGGCAGCGTACCGCGACGGTTTCGAGACCGGCAGAAACGGTATCCGGAACGATCCCGCTCCTGCGGACCACCAGCGTAAGCGGTCCCGGCCAGAAGGCCTCCGCCATCGCGCGCGCGTTTTCGGTCAGTTCAGTTGTCAGAAGGGCGATCTGCTCCGGATATGCGATATGCAGGATAAGCGGATTGTCTCCGGGCCTGCCCTTCGCTTCGAATATTTTTCTGACAGCATCGGGATTAAGCCCGTCCGCACCGAGTCCGTATACGGTCTCGGTCGGAAACGCGCAGGTCCCGCCGTCCCGGATGACCTGCCCGGCCCGTTCGACCAGATCTGTCTGCAGATTCCGGGCATCGATCTCGAGGATCTCCGTTTTTTTATCCGCCGCACCCGCAGGCGGCATTTCCCGTCTATTCATCCTGTATCACTGAGTATTCGTTGAGCAGTCCCTGGCGTGTATCCCACAAAGGCTGGGAAAGGTCCACATGATAGACGTCAGGATTGACGATACGCTTGTATTCCGGCCAGACCGATTCCTTCTGTTCCTTCAGACGGTTCTGGATATCGCGGATCGACGGCTTTTCATAGACGAGCTTTCCGTCGATAAAGATCGGCTTTAACAGCTCTTCGATATGAAAGCCCGACAGACGTCTGCGCTTCCACGGATGCATCGGATGGAAAATGGTCAGCGGCTTTGTTTCATCGATCTCTTCATCGGCAAAGGTGATCAGATCGGCCAGCGCCTTTCCGTTTTCTCCGTAAATGCGGTTAATCTTCTTATACCCGGGATTCGTGATTTTCCAGGGGTCGTTGGACACCTTGAGCTTCGGCTTGTCGTCGATCTGCGCCAGCTTGTATACCCCGCCGAGAGCCGGACAGTCGTAGGCGGTGATCAGCTTCGTTCCGATTCCCCAGCTGTCGATCTTCGCGCCCTGAGCCTTCAGGTCCTTGATCAGATATTCATCGAGGTCCGAGGAGGCGCAGATCTTCGCGTCGGTAAAGCCCGCGTCGTCGAGCATGCGTCTGGCTTCACGCGTCAGATACGCAAGGTCCCCCGAATCGATGCGGACTCCGTAGCTTCCTGTGATCGTCCCTTCATCCTTGAGCTTCTTGAAGCATCGGATCGCGTTGGGCATGCCGGAATTGAGCGTATCGAAGGTGTCGACGAGCACGAGCGCATTCTGCGGATTGTACTTCGCGAAGGCTTCGAAGGCTTCTTCCTCAGAATCGTAGGACAGAACGAAGCTGTGAGCCATCGTTCCCATTGACGGACGGTCCAGCATTTCCTCCGTTTCAACGACGGATGTTCCTGTAAACCCGCCGATCACGGCGGCCCGAGCTCCGAAAAAGCCGGCTTCCGTGCCGTGGGCCCGTCTGAGTCCGAATTCCATGACGACATCGTCACCCGCTTCATCCATAATCCTCGACGCCTTCGTTGCGATAAGCGTCTGATGGTTGATAATCGACAGCATCGTCGTTTCCACGAGCTGCGCTTCGATGAGCGGAGCCTTTACCCGGATTATCGGTTCGAAGGGGAAAAAGATCGTCCCTTCCGGCAGCGCGTACAGCTCGCCGGTAAATCTGAAATCCCTCAGGTAATTGAGAAAGCCTTCCGTAAATTCCGGATGATTTCTGCCGATCAGGGCCACCTCCTCATCCGTGAACGCGAGTCCCTGGATGTATTCGATGACCTGTTCAAGTCCGGCCGCAACCGTATATCCGCCGTTAAACGGATTGTTGCGGATAAACATATCGAACACGGCAGTCTGATTCTGCTTTCCCTCCTCGAAATAGACGTTGCCCATACTCATCTGATACAGGTCTGTCGCCAGTTCGAGCTTTCTTTTAAAATGCATCGGTTTTCTTTCCTTAAATCGCGGGGCCGGCTGTCCTGCCGCCGCTTTGTCTTTTATACCGGTTATTTCCGATATCGTTATCGTGATCCGCGCTGTGATCAGTAGGCCACAAAGCGGATAAAGTTCAGATAGAGACTGGTCAGCTCCTCGCCGTACAGCGCGGCTGCGAAAATTCCCGCGCACAGCCACGGTCCGAAGGGCATCTTTTTGACTCCGTTAAATTTATAGACTGCCGCCGCGACAGCGCCTGTAAGAACGGCGAAGCCCAGCGCGGCCAGCGTGTTGTCGTATCCGAGAAGGATACCGGCTGCCGCCGTGAGCTTGACGTCCCCGATGCCGATCCCTCCGCGAGTCAGAAATCTGACACCCAGGAGGATCAGCGCGCATGCGGCTCCCGCCGCTCTCGACAGAGGATCCGGCGTGCTGATCACGAATATATCCAGCACCCCCAGCACGGCCAGGCTTCCCGTAAGCACGTCCGGCAGCCTCATGCACTTCAGGTCTATCACAGCCAGCGCGTACAGTAAGAGCGACGCGAGGCAGACGATATAGCCGTGAAGCGAGAATCCGAAATACCAGGAGACAAACGTGACCATAAACGCGCCGAAAAGCTCGGTGGCAGGATACATCGGCGAGATCCTCTGGCCGCATCTCCGGCATCGTCCTCTGAGCAGAATATAGCTTATGATCGGGATCTGGTCGGTCGCCCGCAGATGTTTTCCGCAGTTCGGACAGAACGACGGTCCCCGTCTGCTTCCTTTAGGCAGAGACAGACGGAAAATAACTCTCGTCGTCAGACTTCCGGCGTACAGACCGATCAAAACTAAAATCGCGTACAGCGAGAAAACTGCGAACGAAGCGGAGCTCATTATTTCACGGCTTTCCCGATCAGATCAGCCAGCATGACATCCTCGTCTTCGCAGTAGCGTTCGAGGCCGTCTATCACCGCCAGAGGCGCGTACGGATCCGCGAAGCCGGCTGTGCCGATCTGAATGCAGGAGGCGCCCGCCAGCATAAATTCCAGCGCATCCTGCCATGTCGTGATCCCGCCGAGTCCCATGACCGGAATATCGACTGCCCCGCAGACCTGGTGAACCATGCGCAGCGCCACCGGCTTGACCGCGGGACCGGAGAATCCGGCATACGTATTGTCAAACACGATCTTCTTCGTGCGCCAGTCGATCGCCATGCCCTGAAGCGTGTTGATCAGGGACAGCGCGTCGGCTCCCGCCTGTTCGCAGGCCTTCGCGACTCCGACAAGATCCCCCGCGTTGGGAGACAGCTTGACCATCACCGGATGACGGCTCACGTTTTTGACCTTTTCCGTGATCTCGCCAGCTTTGTCAGGCTCCATGCCGTAGGCCATTCCGCCCGCCTTGACGTTCGGACACGAGATATTGAGCTCGATTATCGGAATATCGATATCGTTGAGCCTTCTGACCGCTTCGAGATAGCTTTCTTCATCTTTTCCCCCGACGTTCGCAAGAATCAGCGTATCGAGATCTTTGATCTCCGGCCAGATCCTGCCGACAAAATCGTCGATTCCGGGATTTTCGAGTCCGATGCTGTTGAGAAGCCCCGACGGCGTCTCCCACAGTCGGATTCCGCTGTTGCCCGGCCGGGGTTCTAACGTAAGTCCCTTTGTCGAAAAACCGCCGAGCTCTGCCGGATCGTAGAATCTGGCATATTCGGTGCCGAAGCCGTAGGTTCCGGACGCCATAACGACGGGATTTTTCAGATGATTTCCGAGGAAATCGACCGCAAGCCTGTTCATTCGACCACCTCCCGTTCGAAGACCGGTCCGTCCGAGCAGACCTTGACGTGAACGCTCCCGTCCGTGACAAGACCCTCGTCCGTCATTTTCCAGCGCAGAGGCGCTTCCTTGACGCAGCCGAGGCAGGCGCCGACGCCGCAGGCCATCCTCGCTTCGAGCGAGACGAAGGTCTTTGTCTGCGCCGGAATTTTCGCCATGACGGCGTTCATCATCGGCGCGGGCCCGCAGGTTACGACCGTATCCTGATCCGAATAACCGGAAACATCCATCCGGTCGGTGATAAAGCCTCCGACATCGACAGTCACGGAGTTCGCCACTTCCTCAAACAGCGCGACCGCGTAGGATTCCTCCGCGAAACCGAGATAGATTTTCAGGCTGCGGTCACGGTGATCTCTGCGATAGCTTTTCGCAAGGTAATACAGCGGAGCGATTCCGATCCCGCCTCCTACGAGGGTAAGCCTGTTTTCGACCTCGGGAAACGTATTGCCGAAGGGTCCCTCGACCGTTACGTCCGAACCCTCGGACAGCTCCGCAAGCAGCTCGGTTCCTTCCCCGACAACCTGATACAGGAACGAAAGCACCCGGGTGACCGGCGCGCCTTCGGTGCTTCCGTCCGGCGACACGCACGGAAGCTCTTCATAATCGAAAACCGAGATCGGACGCGAAAGCAGCGGATATCGGTCCCAGCCCCTGACCATGTAAAACTGGCCGGGTTCCGGTTTCCCCGTATCCTCGTCGTCAAGCTCCACTTCCATCAGGAAGATGCCGTCGGCGATCTCGTCGTTTTTATGTATTACAGCCACTGGAATATATCCTCTTTCATCTCAAGGGTCTTCTGACGGATCGGATCGACGAAGGATGCATCCTCCGCCTTTCCCTTATGGGCCGTGATGATCCCGCGCGAATTGTTGACGACAGCACACCGTCCGCGTCCGTAAATCTCTGCGACGTCCTTTCCGCTTCCGCCCTGAGCGCCGTAGCCCGGCACGAGGAAAAACATGTTCGGATGGGCGGTCTGCAGGCTTTCGAAGGCCTCCGGATACGTCAGTCCGACAACGGCTCCGATCGACGAGAAACCGGAATCACCGACAAAGGGGCGCCCCCATTTTTCGATGCTGTCCGCGACCTTTTCATAGAGAGCCTGGCCGGTATGCAGCTTGTCCTCCTGAAAATCCTGCGCGGAGGGATTGCTCGTATGGAGCAGGACAAAAAGTCCCTTGTCATGATCTTTGACATACGGATAGTACGGAGAGATCGCGTCCTCGCCCATATACGGATTGACGGTCAGAAAGTCCGTTTCAAAATCTCCGGTAAAGTGGCCCTTGGCGTATTCGCCGGCGGTAGACATGATGTCCCCGCGCTTCGCGTCGCCGATGACGATTCTGCCGGCTTCTCTCGCGTACTTCGAGGTATCCGCATAGGCCTTCATTCCGTCGAGTCCAAGCGCTTCGTAGCAGGCGATCTGAATCTTGTAGCACGCTGCCAGATCCGCCGTCGCATCGATAATCCGCTTATTGAATTCCGTGATTTTCTCACCAGGCGTCAATTCCGCATTCGAGGCGAGATATTCCGGCAGGTATTCGATTCTCGTGTCGAGACCGACGCAGACCGGCGAATCACAGGCGGCTTCATGCAGTCTGTCTATGATCATGCTTGTGTCTCCTGTTCTGTTTCTTCTGATTTTTCAGCTTTAATCGGATTAAACGGCTCTTCTGCGTCCGCATCGTATACGACCTGCCCTGACTTGATGGTCTTGTGGACCCTTCCGAGAATCCAGTCGCCGCCGAAGGGCGTGTTATGGGATTTGCTGACGAAAGCCTTCGGTCTGATCTGCCATTCTTCAGACGGATCGACGAGAACGAGATCCGCAGGATATCCTTCCTTAATGAGTCCGGCTTTCATGCCGAGACGCTGCGCCGGCTTCGCACTGGCCATTTCAGACAGACGCGAAAGCGGAATTCCCGCCTTGCTGAATACCGTATGATACATCCCGAAGGCCGTCTCGTAATTGTTGATCCCCGGAGACCCGGCCGCCTTATCCTCTTCGGAATGGGGCGCGTGGTCAGTGCCGAGGGTATCGATCGTACCGGCGGCGCAGCCCGCGATAAGCGCTCTGCGGTCATTCCAGGTCCGGAACGGCGGATGAACACGATATTCGAGCCCCGACGCGTACAGATGATGCGGGGTGACCTCGCAGGTAATGTCGAGTCCTTCCTTCTTCGCTTCGGCGATCGCGTCCAGCGTCGCTTTCTTGCTGATGTGGCAGATATGCAGATGACCGCCGTTTTCGCGCAGCAGCCCGATATCGCGGACAACCGTTTCTGTTTCAGGCTCTTCGTGGCACATCAGGATAAAGTCGTATTCCTGAGACGCGCGAAGCCCTTCGGCCATCGCTTCCGCATCGTCGACATTGTGTCCGTCGTTGGAGATGCTTCTCGTCTCCGCAACGACCGATGGAAAATCCACACATTCCCGGCTGCCGAAATCCTTCGTCAGCGCACAGACCTGATTGACGTCCGCAAGTCCGACTTCTTTCGCGCGGGCCTTGATATCGGCGACCTTTTCCGCCGTATCCGTCACAGGCTTCGTGTTCGCCATCGCGGTGACTGTCGTGAAGCCGCCCTTGACCGCGGCTCGAAGGCCCGTAGTCAGGTCTTCCTTGTACGTCAGCCCCGGATCGCGCAGATGACTGTGGGTATCGATAAACCCCGGCATCAGCGTAAGTCCGCCCGCATCGATCTCGCTATCATATTTCGCTCTGATACGGCTGCCGGGCTTGTATACTTTCTCGATCCTGCCGTCCCTGATCAGGACCTTTCCGTCTCTGGTCCCGCCGGCATCGGTCAGGACCGCGTTTGTAATCAGTGTTTTCATATTATTATCTGCTTCTGAACGTCGTATATGAATCGCAGTATTCGCAGCGGTAGGTCTTCGTTTTCGGATCGACAAGATAGAAGGTGATCGGACCGGTATGCTCATACTGGGAAATACAGCGCGGATTCTTGCATTCCAGGATACCTGTCACCTTTTTCGGAAGAGTGAGCTTGACCTTCGAAATCAGTTCGCCGTCCGCTACGTAATTGATCGTGACGTCGGGGTCGATGAGGCCCAGCACATCCATATCGAGCTCGACATCCGTTTCGATCTTGATCATATCCTTCTTGCCGAGCTTTTTGCTCGGAAGTCCTTTCATCAGCACGACAGCATCGTCGATATCGTTCAGATGCAGCTCTTTGTAGATATCGAAGCCCTTGCCCGCGTTGATGTGATCGATGACGATCCCTTTCTTAAGCTTCGCTACGTTTAACATTGTTTTCTACTCCCATGAGTTTGCTCAAAAGCGCCATACGTACGTACATTCCGTATTTCGCCTGATCGAAATATTTAGCTCTCGGGTCTTTGTCGACCTCAACCGCGATCTCGTTGACGCGCGGGAGCGGATGCATGACGATCATGTCCGGTCTGGCATGCTTCATCTTGTTGTGATCCAGAATATAATAATCCTTCAGTCGGATATACTCTTCTTCAGAAACGAAACGTTCGCGCTGGACTCTGGACATATACAGGATATCCAGATCGCCGATAACGTCGTCGAGGCTGTCCGTTTCGACATACGAATCGGGAGCGAGATGCGCTTTGATGTGTTCCGGCATGCAGAGTTCCTTCGGTGAGATAAAGACAAATTTATTGCCGCTGTAGCGGTTAAGCGTCTTGACCAGCGAATGGATGGTCCGGCCGAACAGCAGGTCTCCGCAGACGCCGACAACCTTGTTGTCGCAGCTGCCCAGCTCATGACGGATGGTCAGCAGATCTGTGAGCGTCTGAGTCGGATGTTCGTGGCCGCCGTCGCCGGCATTGATAATGGGCATATCCGTAATGGTCTTCGCGACAAGATGCGCCGTACCTTCGCGCGGGTGGCGGAGCACCGCCGCATCCGCGTAGCAGCTTACCGTACGGACCGTGTCCGTCAGGGACTCGCCTTTTGCAGCCGAAGATGCCTTCGGATCGGAAAACCCGATTACCTGGCCTCCGAGCCGCAGCATCGCGGCTTCGAAGCTGAAGCGCGTGCGTGTCGAGGGTTCGTAAAAAAGCGTAGCGAGAAGTTTCCCGTGAGCTGCATCGAGATAGTCCTCTTCGTGTTCGATTATATCGTCCGCGAGATCGAAGACTTCATCGAGCTCTTCGAGCGTAAAATCACCGGGCTCGGTCAGGTGTCTTCCTTTAAGCATGTTTCCTCCGTAATCTATAGTTCCATAATTCCGACTGACGCCGGCGGATTTTTTTCAAAAAAAAACGCCTTTATCAGGGCGTCAGTCAGATTCTTAACGGCGTGTTTCTGCGCCCCGTTTTTGAAAATCTGTATTTTATTTATTATATTATTCACAACAGACAGCGTCAATAATGACTTGTCGGGTGAGCGGTCGGCTGTTGTGCTAAAATATAAATACGGTTAAACGGATGCGCACGGATTTAAGTCACCTCCGTTTACCCTATAATTCGGTATACTATGCTTAAACAGAGTAAATTAGAAAGAAGATAACAGGGGCGGCCGGACGGTCTGTTTCTGACAAAAAAATGTATTTTATCAGCTATGAAGCAAATGAAAAACAGTGCGGCGGGATCCTGACACAGGACGGGAAGCACGTCGTTCCGCTTAAAGCGGCGGGAAATCTGATCGGACGGGAGCTGCCGGAAACGCTGTGCGGCTTTATCGAAGCCGCGGACGACGATACGATCGCTCTGCTCAGAAAAGCGCTTAAAGACAGCGTACCGGACGGCAGTATCCCGATTGAACGCGTCCCGGTACTGGCCCCGATCCCTGAACCTCGCCGCAACGTGCTGTGCGTGGGCAAAAATTACGCGGATCATGTAAACGAACTGAAAACCATCGCCGGTCCCGTACCCGACAGTCCCATCTGGTTCACGAAGCTTTCGACTTCGGTCACGGGACCTGACGCACCGGTCAGCTCCCATCGGGGCATCACGAACGAACCGGATTACGAAGCAGAAATGGCTGTGGTGATCGGCCGGAAGGGTACGAACATCGCGCCTGAAGACGCGGAAAAATATATTTTCGGATATATGTGCGCAAACGACGTGACGGCAAGGGATATCCAGGCGGAGCGCGGACAGTGGTTCGACGGAAAATCCCTCGATACCTTCTGCCCTACCGGCCCTGCAATTCTTCATCGCTCAAGTCTTCCGTATCCTCCGGCTCTCGATATCCGGATGGAGCTCAACGGAAACGTCATGCAGCAGTCGAATACGGGAAAGCTGATTCACAGCATCAGCGAACTCATTTCAGATCTGTCACAGGGAAAAACGCTCCTCCCGGGAGATATTATCCTGACAGGAACGCCGTCAGGCGTCGGGAAGGGCAGAGATCCGCAGGTGATCCTGAAGCCCGGAGATGAAATGGCTGTTACGATCGAACACCTCGGCACCCTGCGCAATCCTGTCGTCTGAATGGAGGGACTATGGGAATACCAGAGTATATCAGGATCTCCGATGATCTGAAATCGCAGATCATGTCTCAGGTCCTCAATCCGGGGGATCCGGTTCAGTCTGAAAACCAGCTCAGAGAGCATTACGGCGTCTCGCGAATGACGGTCCGAAAGGCCCTGACCCGGCTGGTAAACGAAGAGTACATTCACGCGGTCGCAGGAAAAGGATACTTTGTCTGCGAACCGGGCCTTGAAAAATGCGAGCTGATCTACGACGAGACCTTCAGCCTGTCGGGCAGTCCGGATTCGATCGATCTGATCGACCTGGATGTCATCAAGCCCACCCAGATGGTGGGGATCAAACTCGAGATCCCGAAGGAACAGCCGGTTATCATGATCCGGCGCGTCTTCAAAGAAGGCGGAGAAGCGATCGCATGCGATGTCAAATACATACCGTACCATCGGGGGATCCCGCTTCTGGAGAAGGAACTGAAAAACAGCACCTTTCCTGAAATGGTCGCCCGCAAAAACTCGATCTTCGCGATCACGAAGAAGCTCAGGATCTTTGCGGCGGGAGCGGAAGAGGATACCGCCAGGCTCCTGAACGCCGAAGAAGGCACGCCGCTGCTGGCTGTTGAAGAGTTTCTGTACGACAACCACGACAAGCCTGTCGGCTGGGGCATCACGTATATGCTGGGCGAACGCAACAATCTGTATGCGGAAGCTTCTTTTAAATAGTGTCCCCGACGTTTTTCCATTATAATAACGTCATGAACCTGAAGGAGTAAACAAATGCTGTTAAGCTACATATTCGGAGCGGTCATCGTCGTACTCGGCATCGCCTTTTTAACCGGCGTCGGTATCAGCGATACGTACAAGGAAAAATACACGGAGCTTTCGCTGAAGGACTGGGCAAAATATTCGGGGCTTTCGTATATCGCAGTGGGCATAGGCTTCCTGCTGCTGGGCTGGGCAAGCAGCGCAGGCGCTGCCTACGTGTGGGTACTGTACGTCTCGGTCGCCGTGATGGTTGTCGGACTGGTCGTTATTCTCCTGGCCAAGTACAAAATACTGACTGAAAAGCCGAAAAAGGGCAGAAATAAAAAGAAGAAAAAAGGAGGCCGTTAGGTCTCCGGTCATACTGCTGCCGCATACCTCCGGGTATACGGCTTTTTTCATACGCTTTATTTTATAAACTGACCCTCAGGCAGTCTGCCGTGATGGTCTGTCCCTTCTCTGCCATTTCCTGCGGCGTCCCTTCAAAGACGATCTCTCCGCCGTCGTGTCCGCCGTCGGGACCGATGTCGATAACCCAGTCGGCGCGTTTGACGACGTCGAGGTCGTGCTCGATGACGATCACCGTATTTCCCCGTGCAATGAGCCTGTCGAACAGACCGATGAGCCTGCCGACGTCCGACCGGTGAAGTCCCGTCGTCGGCTCGTCCAGCACGAAGATGGTCCCCTTCTTCCCGAGATTCTTCGCAAGCTTCAGCCGCTGCCGTTCGCCGCCCGACAGGGTGCTAAGGGGCTGTCCCAGCTTCATATAGGACAGTCCGGCGTCCTTCATATGTCCGAGAGCCGTCCGGATCTTTCTGTCGCTGAAGAATTCCAGCGCCTCGTCTACGGTAAAACCGAGGACATCGAGTGTCGACTTTCCGCCCAGCCTGTACGACAGCGATTCGTCGCTGAACCGCTTTCCGCCGCAGGCTTCGCAGGTGCTGACGACAGGATCCATGTACGCGAGCTCCGTCAGAATCTCCCCTTTCCCGTGACACACCGGACACGCGCCGTCAGAATTGTACGAAAAGAGTGACACGGAAACGTGATTCTCATCTGCGAACAGCTTCCGGATCCTGTCGTAAAAGCCGAGGAAAGACGCGGGCGTCGAACGGCTCGTCGCCGTGATCGGTCCCTGGTCCACGAGGATCACCTGGTCCGCGTACTGCCTGGCAAAGCACTGGGTAACCAGCGAGCTTTTCCCGGAGCCTGCGACGCCGGTGACGACCGTCATGATTCCCAGTGGAAAATCCACATCGACGTGCTTCAGATTGTTGGTATCCGCCCCCCGGACCGGAAGGCTTCCCGAGCGCTTCCCCGGCTTATCTTTAATCCCAAAGCTTCCCTTCATCGTCTGACCCGTCAGCGTATCCGCCTTCAGAAGATCCTGCCAGGCTCCCTGAAAGACGACCTGTCCGCCCTGTGCGCCGGCGCCCGGTCCGATATCGACCACCTCGTCTGCGATCCGGATCACATCGGGATCGTGCTCGACGACGAGCACGGTATTCCCCTTATCCCGCAGCTCCAGCAGCAGGTCGTTCATACGGTATACATCCCGGGGATGAAGCCCCGTACTGGGCTCATCGAAGATATACGTGAGTCCGGTCAGGCTGCTGCCCATGAACCGGACCAGCTTGAGACGCTGGGCTTCCCCGCCGGAGAGCGTCGACGTCTGTCTGTTCAGGCTCAGGTACGGGAGCCCGATCCGGATCAGTCTGTCAATCCCGCGCTTCAGGGAATCGACAATTGAAACGGCTCTCGGATCCGATATCCTGTTTATCACCCGGTACAGCTCCGACAGCTCCATCCCGCTCATATCCGCGATGGACAGCCCGTCTATCTTTGATGCCAGCGCCCGCTCGTTCAGACGCTGTCCGTGACAGGCGGGACACCTCGTTTCGCTTACGATCTTCTTCGAGCGCCGCTGCATCGCCCTGCTCATCTGACTCAGATCCCTGTTCAGATACAGCCGGCGGTACTTCGTGATGACGCCCTCGACCTTCGGATGCTCCGGCGGTCCTCCCACGACAGACGATCCGTACATGAGCCTGTTGTATTCCGCAGGCTCCATGTCCCGGATGGGCTTGTCGGGGTCGAAAAGTCCCGAATCCCTGAACTGACGCCAGAAATACTTGCCGGGATCGAACAGTCCGTCGCTGATACAGCCTTCGTTCCAGCTCTTGCTGCGGTCGAGCATGCTGTCCATATCGATGCTGATTACCCATCCGAGTCCCGAGCAGACCGGACACATCCCGCCGGGGCTGTTGAACGAAAAGTCGGATGCCGTTCCGCCGTACGGCTCTCCGATCCTCGAGAACAAAAGGCGCAGCAGTCCGTACAGCTCGCTGCTGGTCCCGACGGTGGAACGAGCGTTGCCCCCGAGAGCGCTCTGATCGACGACGACTGCCGGCGTCAGGTTCCGGATCAGGTCGACATCCGGCTTCAGATGCTTCGGAAGCCGGCTCCTCAGGAAAGCGGGATAGGTCTCGTTCATCTGCCGCTGGGCTTCTGCCGCGACGGTATCGAAGACGATGCTCGACTTGCCGGAACCTGACACACCGGTAAAAACCGTGATTTTCTCCTTGCGGATATTCAGGTCTATATTCTTCAGGTTGTTCTGTCTGAGTCCATGTATCTCGATATCGTTCATAAGCGCCTCCGTTTCGTGTATCTGCGATTATAGACCGATATAAAAAGTATCGCAAGCTTTTATTTCCGTATATTTTAAATTAAATTATATTCTATTATTATATTTTTATTCTTCATCTCTCTATTAATTCTGTTAATGGTTGAACGCAGAAAAGCGGCAGCCGTCAAACTGCCGCGTAAATTCTGATCTGCCGTTCTTTATTCTGTTTTATTATCCGCGTTTCTGACTGTAGTGTCTGACAGACAATGCATATGACAGAAGCAGCAGCAGGAACGAACCTGCGATAAACATCATGCTCAGCGTCACCGTATCCGTCGGAAGCGAGCCGCCCACATTCAGATCGACGGCGATCATCCCGATGGAAGCAAGTACGATAATCGTGATCATCGTGACGATCCGCAGTTTCGCGGCCCCGAACCGTTCCAGATAGTACAGCATAAAGGCGGTCATCGTATTGGTTATCGTCAGCGCCGTTATCACCGCGAAGGCGGCCTGAGAGGAGTCGGGGGCGCTGAAAGAAAGCGCCGCCCATTCCAGCAGCACCACCGGAATATCGAGAAGCAGAATAAACAGGTAGCGTTCGCCGATGATCTGCCTTCCGGAGAGAGGCAGTGTCCTCGCAAACTGGAGCCATCCCGAGTATTCGTCCCGTGTGAATATGGCGGTTCCGAGAGAGGTGATCATGATCGGGGCCATCATTGCGAAGATAAAGCTGCCGTTTATCGTCTGAACAGCGAGAAACGCCGCGACTACGACGAAGACCACCTTGTTTTCCTTCCAGGACGAGTACCAGTCCTTCAGCAGCAGTCCTTTCATCTCATATCCTCCATTCCTCTTTTGCTCAGCAGGTAGACGTCTTCCAGCGACGCCGGTCTGATCTCATACCCCGGCAGACTTTCCCGCAGAACGAGCGCTTCGCAGCCGTAGGGGGTCTCCTTGACGCCCCTGACAGCTCCGGCCGGCAGGGCTGCGATTTCACTCTTCGGCAGCTGCAGGATCCCGAAACTGTCGAGAAGAACGTCCTTCTCTTCGTTGACAAGGATCTCGCCGTTGTCGAGAAAAATAATGTAGTCGCACAGCTTCTCGAGATCGCTGACGATATGAGAGCTTATCAGGATCGAATGATCCTCTTCCCGTGTAAATTCGTAAAACAAATCGACAATCTCGTCCCGCACGTAGGGATCCAGACCGCTGGTCGCTTCGTCGAGGACCAGGAGCTTCGGATTGTGAGAGAGCGCCGCGGCGATGGACATCTTCATCCGGTTGCCCCTGGACAGATCCTTGAAATCCTTGTCCGCAGGAATATTGAGCTTCTTCAGACAGCCGAAAAAGGCTTCGCTGTCCCAGCGGGTGTAAATATTTGCGAATACTTTATCGAGCTCAATGCCCGTCAGATAGACCGGAAAGCAGGGCTCGTCCAGAACGACGCCCACATCCTCCGCGGTTTCTCCCAGACTGCCGTTCATCTCGGTTCCGAGCACCTGGATCGATCCGCCGTCCGGTTCGATCATCCCGAGGATAAGCTTGAGTGTCGTCGATTTTCCGGCGCCATTCTGTCCGATCAGTCCCGTAATGCAGCCTCCGGGCAGCTCGAAGCTGATATCCCTTAACGTAAAATCCTGATATTCTTTTCTGAGACCGCTTACTCTGACCGCATCAGTCTCGTTTATCGTAAACTCACTCATCTGTTCCTCCGTTATTCTCTGTCCCTGCCGGTTCTGTGTGAACCGGCTGCCCTGTATGGTCCGGAGCAAACATCGCGTACATCTCGCCAATCTCTGCGCGGCTGACCCCAGCGGCTGCCGCAAGAACCGCGACCTGCTCCAGATGCTCCTCGATCTGACGCAGACTCTCCTCCCTGAGAAGCTCCGCGTTCTCTCCCGCGATAAAGCTGCCTTTTCCGGGCACCGTATAAATAAATCCCGCGCGCTCCAGCTCTTCGTAGGCCCGCTTCGTCGTGATCACGCTGATCCGCAGATCCTTCGCAAGACTCCTCATCGACGGCAGCGCGTCGTTGTGTCTGAGAGTCCCGTCGATGATCTGGCTCCTGATCTGCGTAAAGATCTGCTGATAGATCGGATCGCCGCTTCTGTTATCGATAAAGATATTCATGTTTTCCTCACTACTGTATATATATACTATATACGGTATATACGAATAAGACAAGGGATTTCTCTGAATCTTTAAAATAACATTGATATTCGTAATGAGAAAATTTGAAAGCAGGAAAAATTGTCAAAAATTCGCGAATTGCGGTACTGCATGATAAAAAAATCGGAGGAAACAGTAATCTGTTTCCTCCGATTTTTTGTGGCTGATATTATCGATCTACAGCTTCATGTCCGGCTGATTCAGTCGGCATCAAATCTGAAATAACGGTTCGCGTTGTTAAATGAAATGTCTTCGATAAGCGCCTTGAGCTGGTCCTCGTCGTTCGGGAACTCCCCGTTTTCAACCCATCCGCCGATCAGTTCGCATAATAATCTTCTGAAATATTCGTGTCTCGTGTAGGACAGGAAGCTTCTCGAGTCGGTGAGCATCCCGATAAAGTCGCCCAGGAGTCCGTGAGCCGCCAGTGTGCTCATCTGTTCGAGCATGCCGTTCTTGTGGTCGTTGAACCACCACGCGGAGCCCTGCTGGAGCTTTCCGGGAATATCGCCCTGGAAACAGCCGATAAGTGTCGTGATCGCCTCGTTGTCATTCGGGTTCAGACTGTACAGGACCGTCTTCGGCATGTTCCCGGCCGCGTTCACAGCGTCGAGGAAATCCGCGGTCTGTACGGAGGGCGCGTAGTTGTCGATGCTGTCGTAGCCGGTATCCGGTCCGAGCTTCTTATACATAAAGGAATTATTGTCGCGCTTGCAGCCGTAATGGATCTGCATGACCCAGTCTCTGTCCGCGTATTCCTTCGCGACGAAAAGCATGAACGCTGTCTTGAAGATCCGTTCCTCTTCGTCCGTAATCTCTTCTCCGGCAAGACCTTTACGGAAGATCGCTTCGACTTCTTCAGCCGACGCCGGAGCATAGGGGATATATTTATGAGCGTGGTCGCTGACGCGGCAGCCGAGGCTTTCGAAATAGTCCATCCGCTTTGACAGCGCATTCTTCAGATCCGCGAAGCTTTCGATCTTCATGCCGGCAGCTTCACCGAGCTCTGCGATATAGTCCGCATAGTCGGGTTTTTCGACGTTCATCGCCTTATCCGGACGCCATGCCGGCAGGACCTGTACGTCGAAGGTCGGATCCTCCGCGATCTTCTTATGCCATTCAAGCGTATCCGCCGGATCGTCGGTCGTACAGATCACCTTGACATTGGATCTGCGGATCAGATTTCTGACGGAGAAATCGTCCTGAGCGAGCTTTTCTTCTGTGAGCTGCCAGACTTCGTCCGCTGTCTTCGAGGAGAGAGGCTTGTGATAATCGAAGTAGCGCTGCAGCTCCAGATGACTCCAGGGATACAGCGGATTGCCGATCGCCTTTTCCAGCGTCCCGGCGTAGGCGTCAAACTTGTCCTTGTCCGGCGCGCCGCCTGTGATGAGCTCTTCGTCGATCCCGTTGCTTCTCATCTGACGCCACTTGTAATGATCGCCGCCGAGCCAGACCTCCGCGATATTCGAAAATTTCCGGTCTTCATAAATCTCTCTCGGATTGATGTGGCAGTGGTAGTCGACGATGGGCATCTTCTCCGCATAATCGTGATACAGATGACGCGCCGTCGGTGTCGACAGCATGAAATCCGCGTCCATAAACTCTTTCATCTATATTTCCTTTATCTTTCTCGGTAATTACTCCGGAGCCGGATTCCCGTCCTCGGATGTTCGTGTCGTTCCGCGCCAGGTCAGACGTCCCTCAAGCAGCGAATGCTGTCTGGGCGTTTCACCATCTAAAATCTGCATCAGATAATTGACTGCGGCGACGCTCAGGTCTTCGACCCGGCTGTCGACCGTCGTCAGCTCCGGTTCGCAGCAGCGGGCGAGCATCAGATCGTTGTAGCCGATCACCTGAAAGTCTTCGGGGATCTTCAGGCCTGTCTTCTTCGCATACTTGACTGCCGCGGCAGCAAGATAATCGTCACTGGCCATGACGGCGTCGAAACGGAGTCCCTCCGACCTCTGGCGAAGCAGAAAATCGATGGTCTCGTCGAGACCGCCGGTCACCAGCGCGATCAGCTCGTCGCGTTCCCTGATGCCGTGCTTCTGAAGCGCGTTCTTATATCCCTGAAGCTTGCGGCGCCCGCTGTAGCTTCTTGCATTGTACAGAAACAGAATATCCCTGCTCCCGCTTTCGATAAGTCCGGATGTCGCGGCTTCAACTGCCGCTTCGTCTCCGCACGCAACACTGTACACGTTGGGCGCGTCGACCTCTCCGTTGATGATCATGACGGGCTTTTCCTTCGCCGCGTCGATAATATACTGCTGGTCCTTCGGATCCTGAGCCGCATAGCTCGAACCGACAAGGACCAGCGCGTCTATCTGTTTCGAATCGATAAGCTTCATGTACTTTTCACGGTCCTCCTGCCTGTGCCCGGTGCAGCACAGGATGCAGTCGTATCCGTAGTCGCGAAGGCAGCGTTCGACGTTGTAGATCGCCGCAGCGGTATAGCTGTCCGAGGAATCCGGACACAGCACGCCGATCACCTTAGTCGACTGGAGCGCAAGCCCCCGAGCGTATTCGTTGGGCGTATAGCCCTCCTGTTCGATCACGTCCATGATCTTCTTCCGTGTCTTTTCGCTCACACGGTCCTTGTTGTTGATCACACGCGATACGGTCGCGATGGAGACGCCCGCTTTTTTGGAGATGTCGTATATGTTCATGAAGCCCTCGTTTACTGTTTACAGGAGACCTGCAGCTCCCGGGATCGCAAGGCTCAGCGACGGTATGAATGTGACGAGCATTAGTATCAGTATCGTTACCGCGAAGAACGGCAGCAGCGGCTTGATTACCTGCTCGATGGTCGTACCTGAAACCTTGCAGCCTGTAAACAATATAGCACCGACCGGAGGCGTGATACAACCGATGCACAGGTTAAAGGTCATCATGATCCCGAACTGGACCACGCTCATTCCGAAGCTTTCGACAATCGGAAGGAAGATGGGCGTGAAGATCAGGATCGCCGGCGTCGGGTCCATAAAGGTCCCGAGAACAAGCAGGATCACGTTGATGATAAGCAGGATGATCACAGGATTATCGGAGACACTCAGCAGCGATTCGGCGATAAGCGACGGGATATTGACGAACGCCATGATCCAGGACATGACCGATGAAAGGCCGATCAGATACAGGATGATGCTCGTAAGCTTAGCGGATTCCAGCAGGATTCTCGGAAGATCCGAAACCTTGATGGTCCTGTAGCAGAATGACAGGATAAGCGCGTATACAACCGCGATCGCAGATCCTTCGGTAGGTGTGAAGGCTCCGCCGAGGATCCCGCCGATGACGATGACGATAAGCATCAGACTCGGAATCGCATCCCAGCAGATCTTCAGGGCCTGTTTTCCGGATACGCCGGCAGTTCCCTTGTAGCCTCTGCGGATCGCCATGAAGACGGCGACTGCCATAACGCCCAGACCCCAGAGGAGTCCCGGTACGTATCCGGCCAGGAACAGCGAGGTGATGGATACGCCGCCTGCGACTGTCGAGAAAATGATGAGCGTGTTGCTCGGAGGGATCAGGATCCCGGCGGGTGCGGACGCGATGTTGACTGCCGCCGAATAATCCTTATCGTAGCCTTCTTCCTCTTCCATCGGTCCCATGATTCCGCCGATAGCAGCCGCAGCAGCCGAACCTGAACCTGAGATCGCTCCGAAGAGCATGTTTGCAGCGACGTTTGTCACAGCCAGAGAGCCGGGAAGCTTTCCGACAAGGAGCTTTGCCAGATCGACAAGGCGCCTTGCGATGCCGCCGTTGTTCATGATGATCCCCGCGAGGATAAAGAACGGGATTGCCAGCAGCGTAAAGGAGTTGATTCCTGTGAATATCTTCTGAGCGGACATCAGAAGGGGCTTGGTCCCGGTCAGGACAGCCATCATTGCGAGCGTTGAACCGGCGGCCAGCGATACGCTGATCGGTGTTCCGATCAGGAGCAGGACAACGACGGTTACGAGCAGGATCAGTCCGCAGACTAAAGCTGTATTCATATTAGAGAATTTCCTCCATTTCTTCCGGATCCGAAGCAGGCGTTCCCTGTCTGTTCTTGATCAGGTCGATGATGTTCATAATGCAGTAGACAACGGACATCGCTCCTCCGATCGGGAGCGCAAGGTAGATGATTCCGACAGGAATCGGCAGGGCCGAGTCGGTCTGGCTCATCGCGTTGAGAGCGATGCGGCCGCCGCCGTAAAACAGGACGCATGCGGAGAAAATCAGCACGACGATTTCCGTGACGATATTGCAGATTTTCTGTCCCTTCGGCGACATCTTGTGGACGAAGAATTCGAGGCGCATATGTTCGCGCTTTCCGATAACGTAGGCCGAGGTAACCATGATGAGCCACAGGAACAGGTACTTCGAGGAAGCTTCTGTCATCGTGCTAGGGGAATGGAAGATAAAGCGTGTGATAACCTGCCAGGTGACGAGGACCGTCATGATCCCGAGGATTCCGATGGCCATCCATTCGGAAATCTTATCCATCACTTTTCTGATTTTATTCATTGCTGTTCTCCTGCTTCGATGCCTGAACCGCATCGTAGATTTTTTTGACTTCAGCATTCTGTGTCATGTTTTCCTGAACCGGCTTTACAGCTTCCTTCATCGATTCGGTATCGACATCTGTAATAATAGTCGCCCCGCCGTCTTCGACAGTCTTAAGCGCTTCTGCAGTATAATCGTCCCAGAGCTCGTATTCGTATTCGGCTGCTTCCTGTGCGGCTTCGTTGAAGGCCTGCTTGTCTTCGTCGCTGAGGCTGTTATAAACATCCGTACCGACAATCAGGAAGTCGGGAACTGTCAGATGCTTTGTGTATGAATAATACGGAGCGATTTCATAATGCTTCGAATTCGCGTAAGAGGCTTCGTTGTTTTCAGCGCCGTCGACAACACCGGACTGAATCGCCGTGAAGACTTCGCCCATTGACATCGGAGTTGCGGAACCGCCCAGCGCCTGCATCATCTGTGAGTAGGTTTCAGATTCCGCCGTGCGGATCTTCATGCCCTTCAGATCGTCCAGAGTCTGGATCGGCTTGCTTGAATACATGTTTCGGGTACCCGCCGTCAGATAGGTCGCGATCTTGAAATTGTACTGTTCGGTCTGATCGTACAGATCGGAAACTGCGGAGGAGGTGTCGAAGAACTGCTTCTGTTCTGCGACATCGTCGAACAGATAGGGCATTTCGAAAGTCAGGAAGCCGTCGACGAAGCTCGAGATGTTCGGATTGCCGATAACCGCCATTTCGATAACGCCGTACTGGACCTGTTCAAGGGTTTCACGCTGCGGTCCCAGCAGCTCGTTCGGATAAACGTTGAATTTGTAGCGGCCGTTGGTCTTTTCAGAAAAGAGCTCGCCCATCTTGATAACGGCCTGGGTCTGAGGATGATCCTCCGTCTGAATGACGGCGACGTTCCAGACCTGGGTATCCGCGGTTTCGGTCGTCGCGGTTGTATCTCCCGACGTATCAGACGCCTGGGAGGCGCAGCCGGTCAGAAGCGACACTGCGAAAAGCAGCAGAACTGCCAGTATACAGAGACGTTTTTTTCTCATCAGTTTCTCCTATAAAATCACGCCGTCCCGGAATACCGAGATCTCGCGGTAACCGCCGGCTTCGTTCTTCGTTTCACAGCCGGACGCCGTTTCCAGCACCTGTGCAAACAGTTCCTCTGCGGCTTCATCCATATCGGTTCCGTCTAATACGGTTCCCGCATTGAAGTCGATCCAGTTCTTTTTCTTCTGATATAAGGGCGTATTCGACGCGATCTTCATTGTCGGAACAGGCGCTCCGAAGGGATTGCCCCGCCCCGTCGTAAACAGGATCAGATTGGCGCCGCTGGCCGTCAGATTCGTGCAGGATACCTGGTCGTTGCCCGGCCCGTTAAGAAGATGAAGTCCGGCCTCCCGGGCGCCCTCTCCGAATTCCAGCACGCCGGACACAGGAGCGGTTCCGCCCTTCTGTACGCAGCCAAGCGACTTGTCTTCGAGTGAGGAGATCCCGCCTTTTTTATTTCCCGGAGAGGGATTTTCGTAGATAGTCTGACCGTGTCTCGTGAAGTAATCCTTAAATCCGTTGATCATCGAGACAGTACTGTCAAACACGTCCCGGCTCACCGCTCGGTTCATCAGACCCGTTTCCGCCCCGAACATTTCCGGCACCTCTGTCAGTATCGTCGTTCCGCCTTCTCTGACGGTTCTGTCGCTGACCCTGCCGCACAGCGCGTTGGCCGTGATCCCGGAGAACGCGTCGCTGCCGCCGCACTTAAATCCGATAACGAGCTTGTCCGCTCTCAGAGGTTCGCGTCTGAACTGCGAGGCGTACCGGGTGAGCTCGTCGAGGAGCTCCGTTCCCGCTTCGATCTCGTCTTCAGTATCCTGTGCGACGAGGAATTTCACGCGCTTCGGATCGAAGTCCTTCAAAAACGGGGTGAACACGTCTAGATTGTTGTTTTCACAGCCGAGGCTCAGTACGAGAACACCGCCCGCGTTGGGATTGTCGACGAGTCCGGCCAGCAGCTTCTGAGTCCGTTCCATATCGTCCCCCAGCTGGCTGCAGCCCATGTTGTGGGTGAAGGCGTGAATTCCGTCAACCCGGTTTCCAAACTGCTTCCGCGCTTCTTCCGCGAGGCGCTGGGCTGTCCGGTTCACACATCCGACTGTCGGAATGATCCAGACTTCGTTTCTTGTCCCGGCTCTGCCGTCCTCTCTGAGATAACCTTCGAAGACAGCGTCCGTCTGTTCAAACTCGCTCCATTCTTCGAGAAGCTGTGTATCCGGTTCATATGTATAGTCGAGAATCTCACCGAGGCCCGTCTTCATATTTTGGGTATGGACGTGATCTCCGACATGGATAACACATTTTGCGTTTCCGATCGGGTGACCGTACTTAACAATCACGCCGCCTTCGGGAATTTCTTCGAGAGCGATCTTGTGGCCGAAGGGAATTTCTTCGGATACCGTGATCTGAAGATCTCCGATCCTGACTTTCTCGCCGGTTGCCAGCGCTTCGGCTGCCACCGCGACGTTGTCCGCATTCGTGATGCGGATGCATCTGGTTTTTTCCATCGTTTATCCGATCTGTTCGACGATCTGTTCGATCGGCGTATTTTCCATTTCCTTCAGATATCCGGTCACCGTATCCAGAAGTCCGGGTACCTCCGTCAGATCTTTTCCGCTCCAGAAATCCGTGTTTCCGAGTATCGTTTCCGCGGTCTTCTGTACGTCACCGAGCTTCCAGGCTTCTTCGAAGGCTTTAAGCACTTCGTCGTCGTCGCGTACCGGATATTCGCTGCCGTCCGCTCTGTGTCCCGCGCAGCTTCCGTCTTCTTTCCGTTCGCAGTCGTAAAATTTGATCAGCGACGCGAGTCCGAAGGACAGGCGGGCCGGGATCTTTCCCGTTTCCTGCTGATAGTCGAGGAGCGTGGGCAGGTTCCTCGCATTGAACTTCGAGCATGAGTTAAGCGAGATGTCGAGGAGCCGGTGCTTGATGTACGGATTCGAGAAGCGGTCCTTGACGGCTTCCGCAAATTCTTTGAGTTCTTCCTCCGGAAGATCCAGCGTCGGGATAATTTCTTCGAAGAAAAGTCCGTCGAGATACTTCGCGAAGACCGGATCGTTCATGAAGTCGAGCACGATGTCGTGTCCCGCGAGGTAAGCTGCCAGCACCGTTCCGGTATGGCCGCCGTTCAGGATCCTGACCTTGCGTTTCTTGTAGGGCTTCACGTCATCTGTCCAGATCACGTTAGCTCCGCTCTTGTGGACCGGCAGAACATCCTGCCATTTCGAATCGCCTTCGATGACCCACAGATTGAACAGCTCGCAGGTATCGATCAGGTTGTCTTCGTATCCGAACTTTTCGCAGAACTCCGCGGCCTGTTCTCTGGGATAGCCGGTGACGATCCGGTCGACGAGGGTGCTTGTGAATTCGTTATTGTCTTTGACCCAGCTGATGAATTCGGGTTCAAGGTTCCATTCGTCTGCGTATTTCAGAACGATTCTCTTAAGCTCCGCTCCGTTGTTGTCGATAAGCTCGACCGGAAGGAACAGCAGGCCTTTATCCGGATCGCCGTCAAAAGCTTTAAAGCGGCGGTACAGGAACTGGGTGACCTTAGCCGGGAATGATGCCGGAGGCGTATCGGTGAGCCTGTCGCCTTCTCTGTAGGCGATTCCGGCTTCAGTCGTATTCGATACGACTGTTTCAAGATCCGGGCTTTCCGCCAGCTTCATGAGCTCTTCGTAGTCGGCGTAGGCGTTGATGCATCTCGAAACCGATGTGATCGGACGGATGCGTTCTGTGGGCTCTCCGTTTTCGATCCCTCTCATAACGACGGTGTATTCACCGTTCTGTTCTGTAAAGAATTCTCTGATGCGTTCTCCGCCTTCTATAGGCTGGCAGAGAACGATGCTTCCTTCATATTCTCCATTTTCGTTCGCTTTGTCGATCATCCAGTCGACGAATGCTCTTAAAAAATTTCCTTCGCCGAACTGAAGCACCTTTTCCGGATACTTTCCGTATTTCTTTTCTACCGCTTCGCTGATGTTCTGCAAATCCTTAACCCTTCCCCTTGCGTAACCGCTTCGATATCTGCCCTTTAACTGAAACCGCCTGTTTTTCATTTGTGTAAGCGCTTAGATTATTATCTAAAAATAAATGCGCTCGTTTGTATAAGCGCTTACATCTTTTGTAATTTCAATATACTCCCTTCGGAAGCCTCTGTCAACGAATTATTTTAATTTTGTTTTGATTTCCGGACAAAAAATATTTCGCAAAGTTTGCTTTACATTAAATGCAAAGCAGACTATACTATATTTGCAAAGCAAGCTTTACAAAGGAAACTATGAAGACAAAGATCGCAGCATTACGAAAAGAGAGACGGATTTCTCAGGAAGAACTGGCAAGAGCGGTAGGGGTTACACGTCAGACGATCACATCTCTTGAACGCGAGAAATATACCGCGTCTCTGGTCCTGGCTTACAAGATCGCCCGCTATTTCGATATGAGGATCGAAGAAATTTTCGATTTCTCGGATATCGACAGTGAATAAGGAGAATCAAATGGATAAATTCAAATCAACTGGCTGTTCTGAAGATCTACTGCAAAGCTAAGTATTGAGAACTGGAGAAAGCAATGGACGGAAAAACACGCGCCGATATCAAGCCCGGGATGACGGTTGATATCGTACTGAAGAAGGATCAGCCTACGGGAAAACTGACCAGAGGCGTCGTCGCAAGACTGCTGACAAAGAGCCATACCAACCCCCACAGGATTAAAGTGAAGCTAGAGGACGGACAGGTCGGAAGGGTGAAGCAGATTATATAG
>ERZ1645187.137-NODE-137-length-68900-cov-11.329988_pt1 | contig 68900 bp, 61 predicted proteins | sample MGYA00575352_ERZ1645187 | MGnify/ENA primary metagenome ERZ1645187 (study PRJEB40837, sample SAMN11349314) | freshwater sediment metagenome | isolation source: river sediment | host: Sediment | place: India: Wazaribad , New Delhi | collected 2017-02-21 ... | reverse complement strand
CCGGCCCACGCCCCAGTCGCGCCGTCCGATCCGAATCGGCTGGCCGCGGCGGCCGCGCCAACGCCCGTTCCTGCGCCCGCACCCGTTGCGCCCCCCGCCATGATCGCCGCCCCGGCCCCGGCGCCGGCACGGCCGGTCGCCGTAGCATCCGTTCCGGCGCCGGTCCCGGCCCCTCAACCCGCTCGCGCCGCCGCTCCCGCAGCGCCGGTCCGCCGCACCGCTGCTCCGGCCGCCGCGGCAAGTTCCGCCCCGACGGCGTTGCGACCGGCCACGGCTCTTCCCGGCGACGTCCAGCGCTCCGCGCCACGGCGCGCGCCCGCCAGACGGTCGGCCGCCCCGGCCGCCGTTGCTCCGAGCGTGCCGACTCCGCCGGTCGCCGTCGCCTCGCAAAAGTCCCAGGAAATCGAAGTCCAGGTCGATCCGAAATACGTCGAGGATCTCGATCTGGAGGATTTGCCCAACCAAGGCAAACCCGTCCAGGTCGAAGGCGAACTGCGCAACGCGCCCTTCATGGCCGGCTCGCCTTCCCGCTATCGCCTCCAGGACCGGGATGAAGACGGCGTGCTCGAGATGGTCTGCCACGTCCACGGGGATTCGAAAATCCTCCGCGGCTACGTCGGGAAAAAGGTGTCCATCCGCGGCGGCGAATACTGGGTCGAAGACAGCGACATGCCCGTCGTCGTCGTCGGCCAGATCGTGCCCCTCGCCCCCGCCGGCGACGAAGACGAACCGGTGATGTTCTGATGAGCCGCGCCATTGGACTCCTCGGCGGCACCTTCAATCCCGTCCACGAGGGGCACCTGTCCATCGCCCGCGAAGCCCTCCGGTTGTTCGCCCTCGACGCCGTCTGGTTCATCCCCTGCGCCGTACCGCCCCACAAACCCTCCCACAACCTGGCTTCCAACGAAGATCGCCTGGCCATGCTGCGCCTCGCCCTCGCCGGCGAACCCCGGTTCCAGGCCCTCTCCATCGAATTCGAGCGCCCCGGCAAATCCTACACCGTCGACACCGTCCGCGCCCTGCAGGCCCTTCATCCCGCCGACGGATTCGTCTTCATCATCGGCGCCGACACCCTCCCCGAACTCCACACCTGGCACCAGCCCCTCGAACTCCTCGCCCTCGTCCGCATCGTCACCCTCGCCCGCCCCGGCTGCATCCCCGATCCCGCCGCCTTGCGCCTGCCGGCCCCCTGGCCCGAAAAACTCCTCGCCGACCTGCGGACCGGCGAACCCTTGGACGTCGCCTCCCGCGACGTCCGCGCGAAAATCGCCGCCGGCGAATCCGTTTCCCTTGTCCCCGAACCCGTCCTCCATTACATTCAGGAACACAACCTATACCGATGAAGACCTCCCAACCTGCCCCCAAAAAATCCGCCGCGAAAAATACCGCCGCCAAGAAATCCGCGCCGCGGAAGCCCGCCGCCAAGAAACCGGCCGCGAAAAAAACGGCGCCGAAAAAGGCTGTTGCCCGCAAGAAAGCCCCGCCCACCGACGCCCTGCGCGCCCGCGTGGACAACGTCCGCGCCATCCTCGATGCCAAGAAAGGCGAAAACATCGTCGTCCTGCGCATCGCCGACGTGTCCAGCGTCGCCGACTACATGATCCTCTGCAGCGGCCTGAACAATCCGCATCTGCGCGCGCTCGCCGACGAAGTCGCCAAGCAACTCCGCCTCGAGACGCCGCCCGTCGCCGCCCATCGCCGCGCCGGCTCCGTCGAGAGCGAATGGGTCGTCCTCGACTACGTCGATTTCGTCGTCCATCTCTTCACGCCCCAGATGCGCTCGTATTACGCCCTCGAGCGGCTCTGGAAAGACGCCCCCGTCGTCAAGTAGGCCGCACCCGCGCGGAAAGGGCGCCGCGCGGACCATTCTCCCGTTGACCCCGCCGGCCGGCCGGCCTATCCTTGCTTCGGTCGAAGATCGACCGACACCATGCGCGGATCCACGTACATCGCGACGGCGGCGCTTCTCGGCGGGCTGATTCTCTCCGCCGGCGGCGCCCCTCCGGAAATCGCGGTTTTCTCGTTCGGGACGAACGTCTATCCGTTCGCCATCCTCGAACAGCCCCGGGCCGACGTCCAGGCGGCGCATCCCGAACTCCTCGAACCGCCCGGCCTCGGCGACGCCTTCGCCTACCGCGTCGGGCGGGGCGACGAAACGATCCGCGGCATCGTCGCCACCGTCGTCGCGGCGAACGTCCTCGAATGCGCCGACGGCCCCGAAATCGCCATCCATCCCGGCGATCTCCGCCTCGATCTGCTCCGCGCCCTCTACCTGACCGACGTCCTCCACCGTTCGCCCCAGACCGGCGACGAACGCCCGCCCCTCGCCCCGCCCATTTCCGACGTCTTCGAAATCCAACCCGCCCATCCCTGACCCCGGATTCACCAATTTGCACGCCGTTCCATCAATCAAGATATGGGCTTCTGTGTTTCCGTGTGGCAAACGCTTTCACAACTGGCTTGCCAATTCACAAAAAGCCGAGGAAATTGATCAAATGAACAAGGTTCCCCGTATAACCGTGCATTCGCCATGAGCATTGCCACCGACATCGCCCGTTCCCGCGAATATGAAATGCGCGTCTATCTGGACTCGATGAAGGCCATGTATGAAAACGCCTTAATTCAAAACGGCGAAATCTACGACATTGCCGCCCGGTTGACCTCCGACTTCCGAACCATCGGCGCACGCGCAATTATGGCGGATTCGCGCATCATCAAGATTCTGCGCTATGCCGTCGCCCCCTCGATCAGCCAGATGAAATTCGGCCAGCTCTTCGGCCTTGCCTCCATCGATGCGCTTGAAAACGATCGGGTTTCGGCAGGTACCGCAAAATTCCGCCTGCTAAAATCCTTGGCTCCGAAAATCGCGCGGTTCGCCGGCCGCCATCTGGATCGCCAGCGATTCTTGTGGCTGAACAACCATTTCGATGGCGACATCGCCTTATCCCAAGCCTATGCCAAAGGCTGGACCTGTTCTATTGCCGCCGATCAAAATGCGCAAACCAAGTACAGAAATTGGCGCAAAGAACAGCAGGAACAAGCCATCGCGGCGTTCCTCGTCGCCCGGCGCTATACCAGATCATCGTTCACAGGCGTCGTTTCCCGGAATTCCGACATTAACCTGGGCGAATACACGCAGGAAATCCGAGTGAAAGGCCGTACGCGCCAGAAAGCCGACCTTGCCGTACGCAGCAAAAAATCAAAGCGCCTGGTGTTGATCGAAGCCAAGGCCGTCGGGGTCGAGCTCGACGCAACCAAGCGCATCAAGGAATGCTGCGACAAGGCTGGCGACTGGTTATCGGCCTCGGCCTTGGGTTCACCCGATGTCGTGGCCGTCATTGCGGGCTTCTTCAACTCAACCGGCATCGCCAATCTGCACGCATCGAAAATCCATGTCGTCTGGGAACACCGCCTCGCCGATCTAGGTAAACTGGTGTGAAGAATCGCCCTCTCTACGTCAGTCTATTTTCCGGTGCCGGGGGATTAGATATCGGATTGGAACGGGCCGGATTTCGCGCCGTTTCTCTCTGCGAGATCGAACCGATCTTCTGCGAGACTCTCCGGGCCAATCAAGATCGCGTTCTGGCCGATGGACAAACCTATTTGAAGAAGGCCCGCGTTTTCAACGCCGACATTCGTGAAATGTCCGCAAAAGATCTAGCGGCCGACGCCCGGGTGGACCTCGTGGTCGGCGGCCCGCCATGCCAGTCCTTTTCCAGCTCAGGCAAGCAACTTAGCGTGTTGGATCCCCGCGGGCTCCTGGTCAATGAATTCATCCGCCTGATCGATGAAATCCAGCCCCGTATGTTTCTTTTTGAAAACGTCCGCGGATTAGTCACGGCACGCGACGCGAGCGGCGAACCCGGCGGCGTCATTCACAGCTTGTTTGAACATTTCCAGGACCTAGGCTACAGTTGTCGGACGGCGTTGCTCAACGCCGCCGATTACGGAGCTCCCCAACGGCGCGTGCGCTGCTTTATCTTGGGATCCCGCCGCGGAACTGCACCTCTATTTCCCGAACCAACACATCAAAAAACGGCGGACATGTTCCATAAACCCTGGGTCTCCTTGCGTTCGTTTCTCGAAACATGGGCAGATCCGGACTCCACCCAATACATCTATCCCACCGCGGCGCTGGCACGCGAGCTGCGCCGGATTCCGGATGGATCCGGCTTGATCAGCCCGGGCCGAACTGAAACCACCCGTCCCGGAGGCCACTGGGGCTATCGCCAGGGCACATTCATTTCCGACCTCGATCTTCCGGCGCGCACCGTTACAGGTTCGGCCAGTCAAGACTGGATTCGTTGGCAGGGCGTATTGCGTCGCCTGACATTGGAAGAAATAAAATTGATCCAAGGTTTTCCGCGCGACTGGAACATCATCGGCACCAAGGCCCAGCGATTCAAGCAGGTGGGCAACGCCGTACCGACCGTATTCGGCAAGTTGCTGGGCGACGTGTTGCACGCATTTCTCGCTTCGTATCCATCCGCGCCGCCCGAAAAACTGGAAATTCCAAACGCTTTCAAGAATTACATCGACTATACGAAAAAAGACCACGAGCGGAATGCCTCTTGCCGAGTGGTCTACCGCACGTTTTCAAACGAACCGACACCGGCTTTGCTTGTACGTGAACCGACTCGGCGACGGAAAAAACCTAAAACCTGAAGCCCCCTCCCGAACAGCATGTACAACATCGCGCAGGATGAAGCTCAAATCGCCTCGTTCGCCGCGCACCTGAAGAACGCCGGCGACGTCCAGCCCTTCGATTTCTGCTCGCGCAGCGAAGGCTGCATCTATCCCGAGCGCGGCCGGCCCGGCGTGCTGGAGACGTTCTTCTTCGCCTGCGCCCACCAGTTCGGCTTCTGGACGCTCGCCGGCAACCGCTGGGACAAGCCCATGGTCGCGCGCCTCGACGGCCGCGATCTCAAGGGGTCCGACTTCCTCTTCCGCGCCTGCACGCGGGCTTGGCAGGCCGATCCGGCGGCCTTCCTCCCGGCCACGCTCGCCGGCCGTTCCAACGCCGAACTCGGCGAGCTCTTCCGCGACGACGCCGGCGCGATTCCCCTGCCCATGTGGCCCGAACATCTCGCGCTGATCCGCGGCTACGCGCAGTGGTTCGTCTCCCGGAATCAAGAGCCTGCCGACGTGCTCCGCCGCGCCGCGGCCGCCCCGAAACCGCTGTACGCGCTGCTGACGGCGCTCGCCGAAATCCCGGGCTACGCGGAAGACCCGCTCCAGAAAAAGGCGATGCTGCTGGCCATCGTGCTCGAAAACCGGCCCGAGCATTTTTTGAAGGTCTCCGATCCCGAATCCGCCGTGCCGATCATCGACTACCATCTCCAGCGCAGCGCGCTGCGCACCGGCCTCGTCCGCGTCGGCGATCCCGCCCTGCGGAACCGGCTCGAAGCGCGCGAAATCCTTTCCCAAGCCGAAGAAGAGCTGATCCGCGCGGCCACCTACGAAGCCATCGAGAAGCTCATGGCCCGGTCCGGACTGTCCGCGGCCGCCGTGGACTGGTTCTTTTTCCAGAACCGGACCCGGTGCCCGGAAACGACGGAACCCGATTGCCCGGCCTGCCCCGTGCGAGCCATCTGCGCGCGCAAAACCCGGCTTTTCCAGCCCGTTTTCCGCACCACCGCCTACTGACCCTGCCCCGGTTTTTCCACGCTACGTAAAATCTTTGCGGCATTTTTCCACGGTGTGGAAAACTTTTTTCCACACCGTGGAAAACGTTCGTTTCCGGCTCAAGCCGCGAGCCCCCGCGAGAGGAATCAGGGTTGACGGACCAGCAGGCGCAACATCCGCAGGCGTCCGTCGTGGAAGACGTTGGTGACGGCCTGCTGGCCCGAGGACGGGGTCAGATTGGTCAGGCCTTCCAGCGGCAGCCAGGCGTCGCCGACCAGATCGGCCAGATATTCCACGTCGTAGACGCGGCCGGTCGAGGCAGGCCAGCTCAGGACGTAACCCACCACGACTTCGTCGCCGTCCCGCGCGCATTCCATGGAATCCAGGCGAAGGAACGATTCGGAATCCCGCGGATGGGTGTCCATGACGTATTCCTGCCAGGTGAAGAATCCGTCGCCGTCCAGATCGTCTTCCTCGGCCTCGGCGAAGTGGTCCGTGATTCCGTGCGCGGCCAGCCACCATTCGGGAATGCCGTGCGCGGGCGTGAGGTTCTCGGCGAACGACACGTCCAGCCAGGCGTTGTCCTGCGCGTTGCTCCATACCCAAACCAGTTCGTTCGTCGCTTCCGGCGGAGTCCAGGCGAAGCCGTTGGTGGCCAGACCGTCGACGTGGTAGTACGGATCGGCGGCCACGACGAAGGTCTGGTTCGACCCCACGCCCACCTCGGGGTCGGCGGGGCCGATGGCGCCGTGGACGCCGGCCTGCGTGAGGATGCTCACGAACCGATCCAGCGCGAAGACCTTCTCGACGCCCATGTGCTGCATGCTCAAGGTGCCGGAGTCGGAAACCAGCGCCGGATAGGGAATGGTGTCCTCGGTCCAGAGACGCGTGTCGAAGGCGAGGCCTTCCGCGAACGTCAGGCCGCCGAAATGCACCGGCAGATGGCGCGCGTCGAGATAGGGAATGGGCAGCACCACGTCGTAGGGCTTGTCCCGCGGCTGGTTCGTATCGGTGTCGCCGTACTGGTCGGTCGGCTTGCGGTCGTCCGACAGGAGGGTCTTGAGGATCTGGAAGGCGGCCTCGGAGCGGTTCTGCGTGTTCAGGTCGCCGCAGAGCGCCACCAAATCCATGGGATGGAATCCGGCCTGGGCGACGTAGTTGGTCAGCAGGCGGGCCTCGATTTCCCGCGACGCGGTGCCGCCGGAGGCGTGCAGGTGCACGCTCACGACGTGCAGGGGGCGCCCGCCGGGCACGTCCACCGTGGCCCACACGAAATCGCGGTCGGACACTTGCGGATCCACCCACTCGCCCCAGTCCAAGATGGGCCAGCGGCTGATGACGCCGTTGGGCAGGTTGCCCGTCGGCTCCACGCAGTAATGGAAATTGGTTCCGAAATTCAGGTCGACGAACGCCCGGTGCCCGGCGGCGTTCGTCACGCTGAATTCCTGGATGGCCACGACGTCCGCCACCAGCGCCTGGAGGATGCGCGCGCCGGCGTCCATGTAGATGGCGCTGCCGCCGCTGGTCAGGTTGGCCGTGGCCAGGGTGAGGCTGTCGTCGTCGCGGATGAAGATCTCGCAGCCGTCGTCGCCCGCCGCGCTTTCCGGATTGCTCGCCACGGAAATCCGGACGTTCTCCGGCCCCTCCGAAAGCTCGTCGTCGATGGGCGCGATTTCGACGGTTTGCTCGCTGGGGCCATCCACCGCGAACGTCAGGGAGGTGCTCGACAGGACGTAGTCGCCGTCCAGGGCGGCGAGGCCGCCGATCGCCAAGGGCACCGTCGCGTCCGCCGCGCGGGACAGCGAAATCCCCAGCGTCGCGGCGCCGGATTCCTCGTCCACGAACAGGCGGTTCGTGGAGAAGGTCACGATCTTGTCCAGCACTTGGATCGTCGCGGTCTGCGCGTTGTAGCCGTCCACGTCCGACACGTGGAAGACCACGGGATAGACGGCGTCGGCCTGGGTTTCGTCCGGCGTGAAGGCGAACCAGTTCGTGACCGGCGCCGTTCCCGAAAGCGGCGCGAACGTCGCGCCCGCCGGCAGGTTGCTGGCCACCAGGGCAACCTCGTTGCTGTCGATGTCCGTCGCCACCACGGCGAATTCGAGGCGGTTGCTGACCAGCGCGGTCCAGTCGCCGATCGGATCCAGCGCCGGCGGCTGGTTCGTCGGGAGATAGTACAGGCGCAGGTCGTCCACGAAGTAGAAATCGTTGGTGTTGTTTTTCGCGGAAGCCTCGTCGAACCGCAACCGCACCTTGATCTGGGCCATGCCGGCCGGCACTTCGAATTCCCATGGATTGTTGGTGACCGTCGTCGGATTGCTGGCGTTGGTGCCCCCGAAGGGCACGTCGCCGTTGCTGTAGCCGTCCACGAGCTTGACGCTCCCCGCGCCGTTCCACGTCGCGCCGTTGTCATACGAAACGTCCAGATAGAGGTCGTCGCCCGAATCGGCGCCCTGGGCGCTGAATGCCACGGCCAGGCGGACGTGGTTGTACGAACCGATCGAAACGTTCTCGAATTCCGCGTACGGATCCACGTTGGCGTTCAGAGGCGCGCCGGCCAGACGCAGCGATCGCGTGCCGTTGGCCTTCCGTTCGTTCCGCACGGCGATTTGGCCGAGCGACGGCACGATCTTGAACGCCCAGGTGTCGCCGGTTTCGCCCTCGAAGCCCTGCGCGCGGATCACGGTGGAGGTGGCCGGCGGCGCGGGAGTCAGGCTGACGTGGTCGAACGAACGGCCGGCCGCGGGAAACGCGGCATCGCCGTACTGCTGGAAACGGATCTGGAACGTCGACGTCAGCGGCAGACTTTGTTCCGCGGCGAAGGCCGCCAGATCCACGACGAAATTCGTGTACGCGCTCTGGGTGCCCGGCGTCGTCAGATCCACGAGCCGGTACCAAGTCAGTCCGTCGGCGCTGGCGGCGATGCCGTCGGCGTTGGTGGAATAGACGAACGTCGCGGGCATCGGCTGGACCGCATCCGCGAAGTCGCGCGCCCAGCAGCGGAAAATGACGCTGGTCTGGCCGGACAGGTCCACGGTCAGGGTCGCTTCGTTGAGGGCGGCCCCGCCGGCGGAATCCATCGTCAGGCTGCGGTTGACCTCGAACCCGTTGGTCCGGTTGATCTGCTGGATTCGGCCGGGCCCGTTCGTGCGCACCGTCCAGTAGTTCGACCACACGCCGGATTCGAAGCCCGCGTAGAAGGGAAACGCGGCGCGCGGAGCCTCGTCGTCCTGGATCGTCAGGCATGCGTTGGTGGGCGTTCCGAGCGTCGCGCCGCCTCCCGGCTCTTCCAGGAAAAGCTGGACCGTCTCCGGTCCTTCGACGGTCGCATCGTCCAGCAGGGGAATCTCGAACAAGGATTGGACTTCGCCGTCCGCGAAGACGACCGTTCCGGTGGATTCCACGTAATCCGCGCCTGGCGTCGCCGTGCCGGCCTGCGTCCGCCAACGGACGGACACCTCTCCGTCCCGGCCATACAGGCGGTTCACCGCGATGGCCGCAAAACCGTTGTCTTCCTGCTCCGCGTATTGCGCCGCGGCAAAGGCCACTTCCCCGGGGCCGTCGTCGTCGTCGATGCGGACCACGGCCTGCGTCGGGCTGGCGAGTTCTGCGCCGCCCTGCGGATTGAACAGGCGGATGCCGAAGGCTTCCTGCGGTTCGTCGTCGCCGTCGTCGAGGATCGACACGACGAAAGCCTGCTGCCGCACGCCGTTGGAAAACGTCAGCGTGCCCGTCGCGGCGGCGTAATCGCTTCCCGCCAGCGCCGAGCCGTCGAAGGTTTCGTAATCCACGCCGACTTCGCCCGAATCGCCCACGACGCGTTCGACGGTCACGGTCACCGCTCCGCCGGCTTCGGTTCCCATCCATTCCTCCGCGGCGAACCGCAGATTGCCGGCGCTGGTGTAGAGTTCGACGTCGTCGAAGAAACGGCCGTAATATGGAGGATAATAGTAGCCGTACGCCTGGAATTTGATGCGCACGCGGCTGGTGTACCCCAAGCCGTACGCCGCCAGGATCGGATCGAGCGCCACGTCGAACTGGCGGTATTCGTTCGTGCCGGTTTCGGCCAGCGTCAACCCATGGACTTTGCACCAATTGGTCCCGTCCACGCTGATCGCCACGCCGTCCGCATAGGAATGGCCTTGGAAAGTTTCGCTCATGGCGCTGTCCGTTTCGTACGGCAGCCGCTTGTGCCAGAACCGGAGATGGACCCCCTCCCGCCCGGACAGGTCCGCGTTCAACACCAGTTCGTTGAGCGAATAGGTGGGAACGCCATTCATGTTGAGATGCCGAATCCCGCCGTGGGGAAGATCGTTGGTGTCGATCTTGGGACCGGTCGTCGCGGTCGAGTAGAAACCCCAGTAGTTGGAAAGCGCGCCCGATTCAAATCCTTCCTCGAACGGCAACGCGGCCAGGCCATCCTCGTCGTGAATCAGGATCGTCGCGTTGCTGGGCGCGGACAGCACCGCCCCGCCCTGGGGATTGTACAGCCGGACCGTGAAGGATTCGTCGTCCTCGGGATCCGCGTCGTTCAGAATGGGAATGGACAACGAGGCCGAGGTCACGTTGTTGCTGAGGACGAGCGTTCCCCGGCGGTCCGTGTAGTCGCTTCCGGCCGTCGCCGTGCCGTCCACGGTCTCGTAATCGATGGAGATTTCTCCGATCACGCCGTTCGTGCGATACAGGTACAGCGCGAGCGTGCCGCGATCCTCGCTCACGCCGTAGAAGTTCGTCCGGACGTACACGTTGCCGCCGGCATGGCTCACCAGCGTCGCCGCGCTTTGGCGGTTGTTTCCCGATTGGAGATCGAAACTCGACGTGGATACTTCCGCCCAGTTCGTGATGGTCCCTTCGGACTGCGGCTGCACGACCAGCGTCGCGGTCGCCATCTCACCGACGGCGAGCGAACCGAGGTCGGCCACGATCGTTTCGCCGTTCGTGATCCAGTTTCCCCGGCTGGCTTCCGCGGACACCAGAAGCGCGCCGGCGGGCCACCGGTTGGTCAAAACCACGCCCTCGGCCGTCGCCGGCCCCGCATTGGACACCGCAATCGCATAGGTCAGGTTGCTGCCCACCGCGACCGGATCGGGCGAATCGACCACCGTCAGCGCCAGATCGGCGGGATCCACCGCCGTCGTTTCGGTCGCCCGGTTGTTCCCCGTCTGGGGATCCCAGGTCGCCGCGGACACCTCGGCGACGTTCGTGGCGATGCCTGCGGATAGGGGCTGCACGACCAGCGTCGCGGTCGCCGCCTCCCCGACGGCGAGCGACCCGAGATCAGCCACGATGGTTTCGCCGTTCGTGATCCAGCTTCCCCGGCTGGCCTCCGCGGAAACCAGAATCGCCCCAGCCGGCCACCCGTTGGTCAAAACCACGCCCTCGGCCGTCGCCGGCCCCGCATTGGACACCGCAATCGCATAGGTCAGGTTGCTGCCCCCCAAGACCGGATCGGGCGAATCGGCCAACGACAGCGCCAGATCGGCGGCGGACGTTCCGTCGTAGATCTGCACGTTGTCGAGAAACAGATTGTTTCCATAGTCCGTGATCGCGTCGAACCGAATCCGATTGGCCCCGGTCGGCAGGGGAATGCTTTTGGTTTTCCATTCCGCGGCGGTCGGCACGAAATAGCTGCTTTGCGTGCCGGCCGTGTTGAGGGCGGCGTTGGTGCCGCCGGGCATATCCAGCAAAAGGGAATAAGTCGCGCCCGCGTTCGTGGAGACCTGGATCGCCAGACGGTCGACGTAGTCGGCGCCAAAGGCCGCATAGGCATAATCGAACCCGAGGGTGGCGCCAGCCGCGGGCGCTTCGAAGAGGGCCGTTTCCAGCATCCCGGTTCCCGCGGAGACGGAATAGAAGGCCGCCATGGCGGAGTTCGTTCCGACGCCGTACGCGGAGACGGCGTAGTTGAACCAGATCGCGGTCCCCCCGTTCGTCCAGCCGGCCGGCGGAAAAAGGGCGCCTTCAAACGCCTCCGTTTGCGCGAACGCGGACGTACCCAGCAGGGCTGCGCACGCTGCCGCCCATCGGATGGCCTTTGCGGCCCCGCCGCCCTGAAAACGCAAACCCATGCCGGAAATGTGCCCGAAACCATCGGGTTGCGCAAGCGCGGCGAAGACCGCCATGGAAGAAATCCCGGGTAACGCCCAGCCCCCGCGCCGGTTTGGGCGTTCAGCGCGCGAGGCTGATCCAGACGACGCGGAAGCCCTCGAGGATTTGCTGGGCTTCCTGCAGGTAGAGCCGCGCGACGTCGCGGTGGTTCAGCACGACCATCAGGTCGTGCGACAGGGTCGAGGTGTTGTACCAGTTGAAGCTGCCGTCGAGGACGACGGACTCGTCGATGACGCATTGCTTGGAGTGCACGGGCGAATACGGCACGGCGCGGTCGTGGACGCCGTAGACCAGCGCGATGGCGATGCCCGCCTCCTGCAGCCGCCGCACCGCGGGCAGCAGCGGACGCTGGAGTTCTTCGTGCCAGCTGCGCTCGCGGCCCGGATCGCCCTGCCAGGCCAAGTGGCCGTTGAGGACGATCCGCACGTAGACGCCGCGGTGCTTCGCCGCGATCAGCGCATCGACCACGCTGTCGCCGTGCTCCCCGCGCAGCTCGCCGATCAGGAACAGGCACAGGTGGATCGAATGCCGCGCGCGGTTGATCTCGGCCAGGATCGCCTGGTGCGGGCGGTAGTAGGCCCCGTTCAGCATCGCCGTCCGCCCGAAGGTGTACAGCAGGTTGAACGGCGCCAGCGGATCGACGCCGTAGCGCTGGATCACGCCCCCGCGGCAGGCCTGGAAAATATTGTCCAGCAGCCGGCACACGCCGAACGACTTGAAGGTCATCCCCGATTCCCAGTTGCTGCCCCAGCGGTCGAAGGTGATGTTGAAGGAGCCCACGATGGCGTCCTCGTCGCCGAAGATCACGAACTTGTTGTGCATGTCCGTCGCCACTTCGGCCAGGGGATCGCGCGTGGTGCAAACCTCGCCCAGCAGCTCGATGCCCGACCGCTTCAGATCGAGGTAGTTGCCGCTGTTGGTCAGCGTCATCTTGCGCCAGTCCACGACGATCTGCACCGGCACGCCGCTGCGGTGCGCGTGGATCAGGTGGCGGATGAAATCGCCGTCGTCGATGCAGTCCACGCAGACCTTGATGCCGCAGGGCCGCCCGGGCTGGGTCTGGCGCCGCCAAATCATCGTGTCGATCAGGTCGTGGAGATAGCGCTTGGGATGGTACGGATGCCACGCCTGCCCCTTGGTGAATTTCGGGATCAGGCCCAGCGCGTCGAAGTGGTGGTTCAGCCAGTCCACGTCGCGCTGGAGCTGGCCGGCATCCACCTCGTGCGTGCGGTACGGGTTCGGCGTGGCCCACTGCTCGCTGACGTACCGCCGGACTTCGCCTTCGTTCCGGAATTCGTGCCCGTCCATGAAAATGTATTCGAGCCGCGACGGAATGGAGCGGCCGTGGAGATGCAGGACGTAGGAAAACTTCACGCAGGTGACGCGGCCCTGGTGCAGCGGCTGCGGATGGATGAAGAAGTCGCGCGTTTCGCGTTCATGGCGGTTCCAGTTTCCGCCGCATGGATCCGTGTGCGCCAGATACTGCTCGAAGGTGCCGTCCTCGTGGAAGACCTTGAGAACCACCTTCACGTTCATTTCGGCGCCCCAGTCCACGCGGAAGCGGATGCGCCCCCAGCGCAGGTAGAACAGCTCCTTGAACTCGTTCCGGCGCGGGTAGAGCGGCCCCAGATAGGCCTCCGTCGGCGCGGCGTATTGTTCGGCGAATTCCATGCGCGCTCCTACCGCCGTTCGAACTCCACCGCATAGCCCGTGTGGTCGGACACCCGGCCGTAGCGAGCCGGCGTGAACAGCTCTTCCGCGGCGACCGCCCGCAGCGCGCCGCCTTCCCGCAGCCACAAGTAGTCGATGCGTCCGTCGTTCGCCAGCGCGTCCAGCGCGCCCGGCGTCCGCGCGCGGAAGACCTTCTGGAACGCCGGCGGATTCGCGATCTTGAGGAACTGGTCCTCGAATTCGCCGGTATCCACGACGGCGCGATAGGCCTCGCTGCCGGCCGACACGTTGAAATCGCCGCACACCAGCGTGGCGGCCACCTCCGGCATCTGCTTTTCCGTCACCCAGGCCTGCAGGCGCTCGAACTGCGGATAAAACCCGTCGCTCGGCCAGCTCAGGTGCGCGCTGAAGACGTTGACCAGCCCCACGTAGGGCACGCGCAACTGCGCCATGACGATCTTCCGGGAATGGATGTCGTAGGGATCCGTCGAGTCGGAGACGTAGCCCGCATCCGTGAAAACGAACGGATGCCGGCTCAGGATCGCCACGCCCTCGCGGAACCGGTCGAAGCCCAGGTGCGACCAGTCCGTGTGCAGGCGGTACGGCGCCGGCAACTGCTCGTTGATGATTCGCGCCGCGTTCGACGCCCAGTCGCCCGCGCCGTCGTTCCAGTGCTCGCCCACTTCCTGCAGGCAGACCAGATCGATCCGCCGCTCGCGGATCGCGCGGGCGATCGTCGCGAATTTCGCGAGCTGGTCTTCCTCTTGGTAGGTGTGCAGGTTCAGCGTCAGGACCCGGAGCGGACCGTGCTGCGCGCGGTAGTTCAGACCGCCGCGGTTGTCCCAGACGACGCCGTGTTTCGTACGGCATTCGACGGCGAACTCCACGCGGTAGGCATGCCGCAGCCGCAAGCGGGCGGCCCAGACGGCCCAGCCGTAGCGGTTGGGGTTGCGCGCGTTGCTGCCGATGGTCCGGTCCCAATGGTTCCGCCGGAAATAGGCCGGCGCGACCTGCTGCGTGTTCCAGCCGTCCGTGGTCCAGTGCACCAGCACCGCTTCCGGCTCGGATTCCTGCCGCACCGCGATCTCCAGCGGCAGCGAAACCAGCCCGTCGGGCAGGCGCGGGCCGCACCCGACCACGCGGACGGCTATCGGCTCGAACACGATGACCCCCGAATCCGCGTCCGAACGGTAATTCCGGCCGAATTGGCTGTCCCAATGCGTTTGGCCGTCATGCTCGAGACGGGCCGCGAACTGGATATTGCCCGGAATCGCCGATTCCTTCGTCAGGGGCACGGCCGTTTCCGCCACCCAGGCCTCGTCGCCAGCCGGGAGCGGCGCGCGATATTCGGCGGGCGTTTCCTGCCAGACGCCGTCCTCGCCGCACCAACGGATCGTCACCCGCTTGCCGAAGCCCACGTTGCGCACGCGCACGGCGAACGAAAGCTCCTGGACGGTGCCGTGCACCGTCCGGGACACCACGTTTTTCGCGTAGATCATCTGGAGCGCCGAGGAGGCCATACGCGGGGCATGTTAGCCGAAACGCTTTAATTGCGCGAAAGTTTTTTGCGGGATGGCCCCAAATCCGCTAGTGTTCGCCCCATGAATAGGTTCCATCCGATCTGCCGCCCGGCCCTGGTTGCCGGGTTGTTCGCCCTCGCGTCCGGCTGCGCCACCACCGACTACGTCACCGGAAAAAGCGTCCAGAACATGTACAGCCTCGACGAGGACGTCGAGCTGGGCCAAAAGTTCTATGCCCAGACCGTCGGCGAACTGAAGAAAGAAAACGCCCCGATCGATCAAGATTCAGTCCGAGTCGCGCTCGTGCGGGAGATCACGGCCAACATCGCCGCGGTCGCCGACATTCCTTCCCTGCCCTACAAAGCCACGTTCGTCGGCGATCCCGATTTCGTCAACGCCTACGCTCTGCCCGGCGGCAACATCTTGGTTTTCGAAGGCCTCTGGAACCCGAAGGAAGGCCTCGTCCAGACGGAGGACGAGCTGGCCGCCGTCGTCGCGCACGAAATCGCCCATGTCAATTGCCGCCACTCCACCGAGGCCATGACGCGCGAAATGCTGCCGAACCTGATCCTAGCCGGCGCCGCGATCTGGGCCGAAATCGAGGAGAAAGACGACGCGCAATTGATCATCGGGGGCGCGATGCTGGCCTACAACGGGCTCGTCGGAACGAAGTACTCCCGCGAGGACGAATTGGAAGCCGATCGCATCGGCATGATGTACATGGCCAAAGCCGGCTACGATCCCGCCGCCGCCCCGCGCGTCTGGGATCGCCTCGCCGGCGCCAGCGACAGCCAACTCGCGAAGGTCCTCAGCATCTTCGCCACGCATCCGCGCGATTTCAAGCGTTCCCAGCGGCTCCGCGCGCATCTCGCCGAAGCCCAGGCCCTCTATGCCGCCGCGCCCGTCAAGCGCGACGGCTCCCGGAAACTCGCCGACCTGCCCCCGCTCGTCTCGCAGAAAAAAACTCCCCGCCCGCCCTCTACGCCGCCGCCTTCTGCTCAGCCGAAAACGCCGCAACCGCCCGCGACGCCACCGCCTTCTGCGCATTGAATCGCGACTTGAATCCGGATCCAACCCGGATTCTGCCGGCTCCTAAGCAGGCCCGCAGCCCCCTTACTCCAGCCCTCGATCTTCCAGATCGTCTTCCTCGAGCCCGATGTAGTGCCCCAGCTCGTGGAAGTAGGTCACGCGGACTTCCTCGCGGAAAATTTCCTCGTCGCCTTCCGCGTAGTCCCAAAGGTTTTCGAGGAACAGCAGGATTTCGGGCGGCAGCGGGTCGCCGCTCTCGACGCCCTCGGCGCAGTTCGGCCCCACGAACAGGCCCAGCAGATCCGGATCGACGCCGTCGTCGCGCACCATGGCTTTCGTCGGCCGCGGCAGATAGACCACGGGCACTTCCGCCGCCCGGCGCGCCATTTCCCGCGGGAGTTCGAGGCGCAAGGCCTCCACTTCCCTCTTCGCCATCCGTTCCAATGCGACCGGGTTCATAGGATGAGCATGCAGTCGCCGTAGCTGTAGAAGCGATAGCGCTCGCGGATGGCCTCCCGGTAGGCCTCCAGCACGAATTCGCGTCCCGCAAAGGCGCTGATCATCATGATCAGCGTCGATTTCGGCAGGTGGAAATTGGTGACCATCGCGTCGACGACCTTGAATTCGTAGGGCGGATAGATGAACAGATCCGTGCGACCCTGCCCCGCGCCGAAGCCTTCCGGCCGCGCCGCCGCGCTTTCCAGCGTGCGCACGCTCGTCGTGCCGACGGCCACCACGCGCCCGCCGGCGGCTTTCGCCGCCGCGATCTGCGCCGCGGTCCCGGCCGGAATCTGCCAGCGTTCGAAGTCCATCCGGTGCTCCGCGACGTTTTCCGCCGAAACCGGCCGGAAGGTGCCGATGCCCACGTGCAGCGTGACGGTGGCCTGGCCGATGCCTTGCCCGGCGAGACGCGCGAGCACCTCGGGCGTGAAGTGGAGCCCCGCGGTGGGCGCGGCCACTGCGCCCGGTTCGCGCGCAAAAACGGTCTGGTAGCGTACCTTGTCGGCGGCGCGACGTTCGGGAGTGGCCTCCTTGCGCTGGATGTAGGGCGGCAACGGCGTCTGGCCGATGCGTTCGAGCACCTCCAGCCACGGCAGCTGCGATTCCATCCGCACCTTCACGCGGCCGAGTTCGCCGTCCGCCAGCACGGTGGCCACGGCGAGATCGTCGTCGAGGATCACCTGCTCGCCGACCTTGGGACGGCGACGGGACCGCATCAGCGCGTCCCAAACGCCGGGTTCGGTCTCTTCCAGCAGCAGAAATTCCACTTTTCCGCCGGTGCCTTCCTTCGCCTTGCGGCCGAAGACGCGGGCGGGGATCACGCGCGTGTCGTTCGCCACCAGCAGGTCGTTCGCGCGCAGATAAGCCGGCAGATCGGCGAACGTCCGGTGCGCGACGGTGCGCGCGGCGCGGTCGAGCACCAGCATGCGGGCGCCGTCGCGGCGCGCGGCGGGCTCCTGCGCGATCAGTTCGGGCGGAAGCTCGTAGTCGAAATCGGCGACTTTCATCGCAGCAGCAACCGGCGCTGGACCGCCAAGCCGACGACGACGGCGAGGAACGCGCCCAGCACGACCAGCCCGACGCTTTTCAGCCAGCCAAAACCCGATTTTCCGGTCTCGGGCTCTGCGGCGGCGACCGCCTCGGGCAGATCCTCGCCTTGCGCTTCGTCGTCGATCGCGGCCGCAGGAGCGGCAGCCGGCACGGGCACCACGGCCGGCGGCGGCGGAACCGACGCGCGCGAAGCGTCGAGCAGGCCGCGCGCCAGCAGTTCGGTGGCCTTGGCGTCGCGGACCTTGCGGTCCACGCTGCCCATGACGACCGCGACGACCCGCGCGCCGTCGCGCTGCGCCGTCGCGGCGATCGAATAGCCCGCGTCCCTGAAATAACCGGTCTTGAGGCCGTCGCAGCCGGGCACGACGCCAAGCAGGTGGTTGTGCGTCCGCATTTCGAACAGCGGGTCCTGGCGAAACACCTTGAAGGTCGTCGAGGTGTATTTCAGCGCCTCGGGATGGGCCCGGATCAGCGCGCGGCACAGCTTCGCGAAATCGCGGGGCGTGGTGATGTCGGGACGCTGGCCGGCGCCGGGCGGCAGCCCGTGCGGCGACTGGAACTGCGTGACCGGCGACAGCCCCAATTCCTTCGCCTTGTCGTTCATCATGCGGACGAAGCCCTCGCGAGTGCCCGCCACGTGCAGGGCCAACGCCATGGCCGCGTCGTTCGCCGACTGGACCATCAGCGCATAGAGCAGTTCGTCCACGGTGAACGACTCGCGGGGGTCCAGATAGACCTGCGAACCGCCGATGGCCGCCACTTCCTTCGTGATCAACACCGGATCCTCGAGGCGAACGCTCCCCTGCGAAACCCGGTCGAGCACCAGAAACAGGTCCATCAGCTTCAGCATGCTGGCCGGATAGCCGGGCCGGTCGGCGCCGTCCTCGAACAGGACATCGCCGGTGTTCGCATCGATCGCGATCGCCCCCAGATACGGATCGCGCGAAATCGCGCCCCGCGCCGCCGGGATTCCGAACGCCGCCACCAGCAAAATCACCCAGAAGTTTTTCATAGCCTTCCCTTCTAGCCGCAGCGGGCCCGGAAATCAATCAAATCCGGCCCGGCGGCGGCGGCCCGGACCGTAAACGGGCGCCGCGTAACCCGCGGCGCCCGTCCGGCTCTCCCGATGGGGAGCGGTTACTTGGCGACGGCCTTGACGAGGGCGGCGGCCTTGTCGGTCTGCTCCCACGTGAAGTACTTGAAGTTCTTGTCGCCTTGCTTGCGGCCGAAGTGGCCGTACTGGTCGGTCAGGGAATAGATCGGCCGGAGCAGGTCGAGCTGCTTGACGATCTCGGCCGGCTTCAGGCCGAACGTCGCGCGCACCGCCTTGGAGATCTTGTCGTCGGAAACCGTGCCGGTCCCGAAGGTATCGACGTGCACGGAGACGGGGTCGGGATAGCCGATGGCGTAGGCCAACTGGACCTCGCAGCGCTTGGCCAGCTTGGCGGCCACGACGTTCTTGGCGACGTAGCGGGCCATGTAGGCCGCGCTGCGGTCCACCTTGGACGGATCCTTGCCCGAGAACGCGCCGCCGCCGTGGCGGCCCATGCCGCCGTAGGTGTCCACGATGATCTTGCGGCCGGTCACGCCGCAGTCGCCCTGCGGGCCGCCGACCACGAACCGCCCCGTCGGATTGACGTGGTAGACCGTCCGCTTGTCCAGCAGCTTCGCGGGCACCGAGGTCTTGATGACCTTCTCGATGATCTCCTTGCGGATCTGCTTGTTCGAAACGTGCGGCGCGTGCTGGGTGGACACGACGACGGTGTCCACGCGGACGGGCTTGCCGTCCTGGTCGTATTCGACGGACACCTGGCTCTTGGAATCGGGGCGGACCCACGGCATCTTGCCGGCCTTGCGCAGATCGGTCAGCTTGCGCATGATCCGGTGCGCCAAAACGATGGGCATCGGCATCAGTTCGGGGGTTTCGTCGCAGGCGTAGCCGAACATCATGCCCTGGTCGCCGGCGCCCTGTTCGGCCGTGGCCTTGCCTTCGGCCTTCTTGGCGTTCACGCCCTGGGCGATGTCGGGAGACTGGTTTTCAATGGCGACGAGAACGGCGCAGATGCTGCCGTTGAACCCGGCTTCCTGATGGTTGTAGCCGATATCGAGAACGGCCTTGCGGGCCACGTCGGCGTAGTTCACGATGGCCTTCGTGGTGATTTCGCCGGCGACGACGACCATGCCGGTTTTGGCCAGGGATTCGCAGGCCACGCGGCTCTTCGGATCCTGCGCCAGGCACGCGTCCAGAATCGCATCCGAGACGGCATCGCACAATTTATCCGGATGCCCTTCGGAAACGGACTCGGACGTGAACACGGTATTCTTGGACATGGAGTTCTCCTTCTGGTTGTCTTTGGACCAAACGATGGCGGAGAATCTACCGCTTTATTCGGCCAATTCAAGTATTTCCGGAGCCGCCCGCCGAACCAGCGCCCGGCAATGGTCGAGCACTTCGGCCCCCGTGGACATGCCCCGGGCGGCTTCGGCGAGGTCCTGGGCCTCGGAAAAACGGATGTGGCGCAGGACGTCCTTCACCAGCGGGACGGCGCCGGGGCTGGCGCTCAGCTCGTCGACCCCCAGGCCCAGCAGCAGGGGCGCCAAGATCGGGTTGCCCGCCATTTCACCGCAGACGCCCGTCCAGATGCCGTGCCGATGGCTCGCTTCCACCGCGTGGCGGATGAGCTGGAGCACGGCGGGATGGGTCGGTTCGTAGAGTTGCGCGATCCGTTCGTTCCCGCGGTCCACCGCCAGCGTGTACTGCACCAGGTCGTTGGTCCCGATGCTGAAAAACTTCACTTTCGGCGCGATCAGATCCGCCGTCAGCGCCGCCGACGGGATTTCGATCATCACCCCGACTTCGACGTCGGGATTGAACGCCGTGCCCGCCGCCGCCAGCTCGGATTTGCATTCCTCCAGCAGGACGTTGGCCCGATCCACCTCGCCGGCGCTGCTGATCATCGGATACATGATGCGCACCTTGGGATTGTGCGCGGACGCGCGCAGGATCGCGCGCAGCTGCGTCTTGAAGGTCGCCGGCCGGTCCAGGCACAGGCGGATGGCGCGCCAGCCCAGAAACGGATTGGCCTCCCCCGCGATCTTGCCCGCCGCCGCCACCTTGTCGCCGCCGAGATCCAGCGTCCGGATGATGGCCGACTCCGGCAGGATCTTGCGGGCGACCTCGGCGTAGGCCTCGTATTGGCGCTCCTCGCTCGGTTCCCCCCCCTCCGCCAAAAAGAGATATTCGCTGCGGAACAAGCCGATGCCGCGCGCGCCGCGCGCCCAGACCGCTTCCACGTCCGCCGGCATCTCGATGTTCGCCGACAGGACGACCGCGTGGCCGTCCAGCGTAACGGCTTCTTCCTCCTTGAGCGTGCCGAGGCGTTTCTGGATGACCATGCGGCTGCGGGCGATCTGCCCGTAGGCTTCCTCGCGCGCCGGCGACGGATGCAGGACCAGAATCCCCCGGACGCCGTCGAGCACGACGCGGTCGCCGTCCGCCAGCCGCGAGGAAGCGCCCCGCAACCCCACGATGGCCGGCAGATCCATCGCCCGGGCCATGATGGCGGCGTGCGACGTGGGGCTGCCCATTTCCGTCACCACCCCGAGGATCTTGCGGCGATCGAATGCGGCCATTTCGGAAGGCGCGATGTCGCGCGCAACCAGGACCCGGGGAGTTTCCAGGCCCGCCAGCCAATCGCTCCCGCCGCCCGCGAGGTTCCGCAGGATGCGGCGCGTCACGTCGCGGATGTCGGTGGCCCGTTCGCGAAGATAGTCGTCTTCCACCTCCAACAAGGTCTGGGCATAGCGTTCGGACGTCTCGAACAGGATCTTTTCGACGTTCTTGCGCTTCTCGCGCACGTCGCGATAGACCTCGTCCACGAAGCTGGGATCGTCCACCACGTGCAGGTGGGCCTCGAAGATGCCGGCGCTTTCGCTGCCCATCGCCTCGCCCACGCGCTGCTGGATCTCGTGGAGCTGCCGGCGCGTTTCGATCAGCGCCGTCTCGAGGCGGATCATTTCGCGGGGCACGTCTTCGGCGGAGATGGCGTATTCCGGCAGCGGATCGTCGTCCGTTTTCAGCAGCAGGACCGGACCGCCCACGATTCCCGGGGAAGCCCCGATCCCCTTGAGTTCGAGTTCCCGCTTCGCCTCCATCCAGGCGTTCTCCTTCAGTTCTCGAAGAATTTCTGTTCGAACAGCTCCGCCAAGGCGGCGAGCGCGGCGGCGGCCTCGGCGCCCGTGGCGTGGATCTTCATCTTGGCGCCGTGGTTGCCTTCGAGGGTCAGCAGGCCCATGATGCTTTTCGCGTTCACCTTGACCCCGTTCTTTTCCAGCCAAATCTCGCAGGGAAAACGGGTCGCGGTCTTCACCAGCAGCGCCGCGGGCCGCGCATGGATGCCGTAGCGGTTCAGGACCGACACGTCCCGCGTCAGCGTGGTTCCGGCGTTCGGTTTTGCGGTTTCAGGGCTCACTCGTCAATCTTTCCGGGCCAACGCCACCTTGAGCTTGTCGTCCAGCTCCTTCGCGGCGTCGTGGCCCATTTGCTTCATGCGCTGGTTCAACGCGGCCACTTCGACCACGTTCGTCAAGTCGCGGCCCGCCGCGACGGGCACCGCGATCAACGGAATGTCGACCCCGAGCACGTTGCGGAACTGGGTGTCCAGGCCGGTGCGGTCGATGTTGTCTTCGCCCACGGCCGATTTCTGCATCCGGATGATCAGGTCCAGATGCATGCCTTCCCGCATCGAGGCCACGCCGAACAGACCCGGCACGTGGATGATGCCCAGGCCGCGGATTTCCATGTGTTCGCGCGTGATGGGCACGGCCGAACCGTGGATGACTCCGGTGCTGTCGCGGGTCAGGATGGTGGTGTCGTCCGCCACCAGGCTGTGGCCGCGCTTGATCAGCGCCAGCGCGATTTCGCTCTTGCCGATGCCCGGTTCCCCTTCCAACAGCACGCCGACGCCGTTGATCTCGATCATGGTGCCGGCCACCCGGATGCGGGGGCTGGTCATGTTCTGCATCAGCACGGTGCCCGCGTTCATGAAATGCCCGGTCACCAGATGCGTCCGCATCACCGGAACGTTCAATTCCGCGAACACTTGCCGGACGTAGGCCGGCAAGCGGCGCCCGCGCGACATCACCACCGCCGGCACGCGCGCCAGAACGCGGAGGCGCTCGATGCGTTCCGCCATCGGCAGGCTCCCCAGATAGGTCATCTCCGCCAAACCGAGCACCTGGATGCGCCGATAGGCGAAATAGCGGACGAACCCGGCCAACGCCAGCCCCGGCCGGTTCAGCGACACCTCGGTGATTTCGCGGCCGACGGACGCTTCCGGGTTGGCTTCCCAGTCCATCTGCAGCGAAACGCGGCCCGCGTCGAAGAAATCGGCGACCGTGATCCGCGGGCTTTCGGCTGTCCTCCACATGGGATCGTGTTCCTTTCGCCGGGGGCCGGCCGGCGGCCGGCCCCCGCTCCGTGCGGCGCCTTACGCCTCGGAGGGTTCCTCCACGTCCGCCAACCGCTGGCGGTCGTGGTGCTTGTCGATCATTTTCTCGCGCGATTTGCGCAGCTGCTTGTCGATCTTGTCCGCCGCCGCGTCGATCGAGGCGTACAGATCGTCCGTCGTCTCCTGCGCCACTTCGCGCAGCTTGTCCCGACCCTGCACGATGATTTCCGCCGTGAAGCGGTACTTTTCGTGCGCCAAGATCGCGTGGCAGCTTTCGACTCGCGCATAATCCGCCAGCACCGGACCCAGCCGCCCGTCCACGTATTCCTTCAATCCATCGTTCACCGTCACGTTCCGACCTGTGATCTGGATGTCCATTACGGCTTCCTTTCCTTTCTTCTGGTTGTCTTCGACGAAAATCCGTTCTTCACATGCTGAAAGCCTTGCCCAAGTACTTCTCCCGCGCCTGCGGATCGTTCACCAGGAACTCGCGCGTGCCCTCGGTGAGCACCTCGCCCGAATAGATCACGTACGCCCGGTCCACCACGGACAGCGTCTCGCGCACGTTGTGGTCGGTGATCAGGATGCCCAGCCCGCGCTGCTTCAAATCGCGGATGATCTGCTGCACGTCGTAGACCGCCAGCGGATCCACGCCGCTGAACGGCTCGTCCAGCAGGATCAGCGCCGGATCCGTCACCAGCGCGCGCGTGATCTCGAGCCGGCGGCGCTCGCCGCCGCTGAGCGTGTAGGCTTTCTGTTTCGCGAGGTAGCCGATCTTCAGCTCTTCCAGCAGATACTCCAGCCGGCGCCGGCGTTCGCGCGCGCCGATCGGCAGCGTTTCGAGAATCGCCAGGACGTTTTCCTCGACCGTCAGGTTGCGGAAGATGCTCGGTTCCTGCGCCAGATAGCCCAGCCCCATCCGCGCGCGGCGGTACATCGGCAGCTTCGTGACGTCGCGGCCCTTGAAATACACGTGGCCGCTCGTCGGACGGATCAAGCCGGTGATCATGTAGAAACTCGTCGTTTTGCCGGCGCCGTTGGGCCCCAGCAGGCCCACGATTTCCCCCTCGCGCACGTTCATCGCGATGCCGTTCACCACCCGCCTGCGGCGATATTCCTTCACCAGCCCCCGAGTTTCGACGAGCAAGTCGCTTCGATTGGATTCGGCCACTATCGGTACCTCATCACGCTAAGAATTTAACCCCGAATCCGCGGTTTGGCAAGACGTAATTGCCCCTCACGGCTTGAAATAGGACTCCGCATCGCCGAAATCTTCCGAATAGACCACCAGGCGGGCCTTCGGTTTGCATTCCAGCCGTTGCTCATCCCGCCAGAAGGTAATGACTTCCCCTTCCAGGATGTTCCGGCCCTGCATGACCTGCGGCGGCCCCCCCGCCAGCACGATCTTCCCCGTCGCCACGTCGTAGGTCGCCACGTCCGACCGCGCCTTCTTGTCGCCCTGCGTCAGCAGGACCTTGCCCTCGGCCTTGATCGTCTGCGCGCCGCCGTCTTCCGTGAAGACGATCGTCAGGCGGTCCGAGCTCAGCTGCAGGCGCGGATCGTTGACCAGCACGCGGCCCTCGAACAGCGCGAATTTCTTGATGTAGTCGAACGTCAGCTTGTCCGAGGTCACCACCGTCGCGTCGGGCGAGGCCTCCAGCGACCGCCCGTCGTCTTCCATCGCGGCCCGCGCCGGGACGGCCGCGCACAGGCCCGCGGCCGCGGCCGCCGTCCAAATCCATTTGCCGACTCTCGCCATGTTCATTCCTCTTTCGCATCCGGCTCCGCGGCCGGCGGCGCCTCCGGCGCCGGGCCCGGCGCCACGAGGCCCTGGGTATCCATCTGCCCGTCGAGCGTCACTTTCGCGTTCTCGAAAATCTGGAATTGCTGGGTTTCGCCGTTCCAGGCGAACCCGTCGCCCGTCAGCACCGCCTTTTCCGTCACCACGCGGATGTGCTGCTTCGAGGCCGCGCGCTTGCGCTTCGGGTCGTAGGCGCACAGCGACGAATAGACCCGCGCCGTCACCTCGCCCTTGCGGAATATCTCGATCTTCAGCCCCGTGAGCTGGATGATGCCGTCTTGCAGAAAAGTCGCCGTCTGGCCGTAGAGCTGCTGCTTCAGCTTGCCGTCCTCGTCGTACTCCGGGAGGCGAAAGCCCGTGACGGTCTGGCCTTCCATCTGCGCGGCCGCCGCCATAGCCCATCCCAGGAAAGCCGCCGCCAGGGCCGCCCTACGCCAGCTCATCGATCCTCCGGCACTGCCGCCACAGCGGCCCGATCACGTCCAGCGGCAGCGCGTTGTCCTTGTCGGACTTCGCCTCGGGCGGATTCCGGTGCGTTTCCCAGAACAGGCCGTCGCAGCCTGCGGCCACGGCCGCCTTGGACAGATACGGCGCCCATTTGCCGTCGCCGCCCGTGCCCTCCGCGCGGCCGCCCGGCAGCTGCACGCTGTGGGTCGCGTCGAAGACCACGGGATAGCCGAACTGGCGCATGATCAGCAGGCTGCGCATGTCTGCCACCAGATTGTTGTAGCCGAAGCTCGCGCCGCGTTCCGTCAGCAGGATCCGCCGGTTGCCCGTGCTCTCGACCTTCTCGATCACGTGGCGCACGTCCCACGGCGCCAGGAACTGGCCCTTCTTGATATTGACCACGCGGCCGCTCTCGCCCAGCGCCGTCACCAAATCCGTCTGGCGGCACAGAAACGCCGGCAACTGCAAAATGTCGGCCACTTCCGCCGCGGGCTTCACTTCGGAGACCTGATGCACGTCCACCAGGATCGGCACGCCGAATTTTTCCTTGATGCCCGCCAGGATCTCCAGTCCCTGCGCCAACCCGGGGCCCCGGAACGCCTTCACGCTCGTGCGGTTCGCCTTGTCGTACGACGCCTTGAAGACGAGCGGGATCTTTTCCTTTTTCGCCAGCGCGACCAGTCGCGCCGCCAGGTCGAACGCCATGGCGCGGCTTTCGATCACGCAGGGCCCCGCGATCAGCGCCAGCGGCGCGCCGCCGCCGAACCGCACGCGACCCGCCTTGACCGCCTTGACCGGCGCCTTTGGAAACGAATTCTTGCCCATGCCGCGCCTCAGCCTTTCGCCAGATCGCCCTGCACGTATGCGCGGATGCCGTCTTCCAGCGACGTGAACGGCTGCGCGTAACCCGCCGCCCGAAGTTTGCCCATCTCCGCCTGCGTGAAATACTGGTATTTGCTCCGCAGCGAGACCGGCATCTCGATGTAGTCGATCTTCGGCTCCAGTCCCATCGCCGCGAACGTTGCCTTCGCCAGATCGTTCCACGACCGCGCCTGGCCCGTTCCGCAATTGAACAAGCCCGACGCCTGCGGGTTCTCTCCGCAGAACAGCGTCACGTCCACCGCGTCCTTCACGAACACGAAGTCGCGGACCTGTTCGCCGTCCCGGTATTCCGGCCGATACGACTTGAAGAGCTTCACGGTGCCCGTCTCGCGGATCTGGCCATAGGCCTTGTGGATTACCGAGCGCATGTCGCCCTTGTGGCCCTCGCCCGGGCCGTACACGTTGAAATACTTCAGCCCCGCGATCTGCCCCAGCAGCCCGTTGCGCAGCGCCCACAGGTCGAAGAGATGCTTGCTCATCCCGTACATGTTCAGCGGCACCAGCGTCGGGGTCGTTTCGTCCGCGTCCGAATAGCTCTGCGCCCCGTCGCCGTAGGTCGCTGCGCTCGAGGCGTAGACGAACCGCGCGCCGTGCCCCAGGCACCATTCGCACAGCTCCCGCGTGTACTGGGTGTTGTTGTCCAGCAGATAGCTCGCGTTCGTTTCCGTCGTGGCGCTGCAGGCCCCGAGATGATAGACCGTCTGCACGGGCGGCAACCGGTTGGCCAAGACCGCCTCGCGGAACTTCGCGATGGTCCAGATATCCTCGAACGTCAACCCCCGCAAGTTCTTCCAGCGCTCGTCCGACCCCAGATCGTCCACGGCCAGGATGCGCTCCACGCCGCGGCGGTTCAATTCCGCCACCACGTTGCGTCCGATGAATCCGGCGGCGCCGGTCACCACGGTCCAAGCCGGACTGTCTGTGCTGGTTTTCACGGCGCCCACCCTATCACCCCCCGCCCCGCCCCTTCAAGCCGCAATAAATCCCCCCGGAGAGGGGGTTCGCGGCCCGCGGACCAGCCCCCGGTTTTACGTAGCGTGGAAAACTTTTTTCCACGCTCCGTAAAATTCGGCGGCCGTTTTTCCACAACGTGGAAAAACCGCGCCGCCGCTACCGCAGGCCGGCCAATTCGGCCAAGCGGACGGGCGTAAGGCCGGCGAGCGATTCGACGACCGCCGCGGCCCCCGCTTTTTCCAGCAGGACGGCGGGCAGATTCGTGGACACCGCCACCACCGGAATCCCCGCGCCGCGGGCCGAGGCGATGCCATCGCCCGTATCCTCGATCGCCACGCAGGCGGCCGGCGCGATCCCGCGGTCCGGGAACCGCGCCGCGAGCCGTTCGACGCACAGGCGATAGCTGGCGGGATCCGGCTTGCTCGCCGGCACGTCCTCCGCCGTCACTTTTTCCGAAAAGCAGGCTTCGATTCCCAGCGCCGCCAGCACCGGATCGACGTCGCTGCGCAGCGCCCCGCTGCACAGCCCGACCGGCCCGGCCGCCGCGCACGCGCGGACCAGGTCCGCCGCGCCGGGAAACGCCGGCACCCGGCCCGCCGCCGCGTGCCGCGCGAAAAGCTCCGCCTTGCGCGCGATGCGCCGGCGGAGTTCCTCCGGCGCCGGTTCGATCCCCGCGCGCCGCAACAGGACCGTGAACGCGCCGCGGTCGTCGAGCCCCATCAGGTTTTCGCGGTAGAATGCCCACGGCGTGGCCGGGCCCTGCCCGGCCATGGTTTCCACCATCGTCTCGTGGTGCAGCCGCTCGCTGTCCACGATGACGCCGTCGAAATCGAACAGGACCGCCGCCGGCGCGCGCATGTCAGCGCAGATCCCCGCTGCCGTGGATCTTGCCGGCTTCCTTGCGCGCCGCCAGCTTGGCCAGGTTGCCCGCGGCGATCGCTTCGAGGTCCAGACCCAGTTCGGTCGAAAGCGTGGCGACGTACCACAGCACGTCGCCGAGTTCCTTCGCCAGCAGCGCGCGGCGCTCTTCGGAGACTTTGCCGCCTTCGTCGCGGATGGCCTTTTTCAGCTTCTCGCACACTTCGCCCGTCTCGCCGGCGAGCCCCAGCGCGGGATAGGTGAAATTGCCTTCGCCGCGGCCCGGGTAGACCGCCGTCGTCAGGGCTTGTTTCTGGTACGTCGCGAAATCCAGCATGGTGCGTTCCTTTCGGTGGGGTTCAACAGTTCCGTTATTCACGATTCAACGGTTGCGCGAAGTCCGGAGGTTTTCCAACCTTGAACCGCTGAACCGTTGAACCTTGAACTTGTTCTCCGATCACTTGGCATAATACGGAAATCCGTCCTTCGACATTCCCGGCGGTACGTGCCGCCAGCGCTTGTAGCTCCACAGCCAGCACTCGGGCCGGGCCCGGATGGCTTCTTCGTAGAATCCGGTGATCCGCTGCGTCAACTCCTGCGCGGCGGTCTTGCGATCCAGCGCCGCGATCTCCGCCGCGGAAACGACGTGCGGGATGTCGCCCAGATAGGTTCCGTCCGCCCGCGGCAGCACGTACCCGAAGACGATTTCCGCCCCGGTCATCGGCGCCAGGATGCCCGCCGCGGGCGACACGGCCACCGGCTTGCCGAAAAACTCGACGAACGTCCCGCCTTCGTCCGGATCGGTATTCTGGTCCAGCAACAAGCCCACCGTCCCCCCGTCCCGCAGGCAACGGACCAGCTTCTTCAGCGCCCCTTCGCGCTCGACGATCTGCTGGCCCGTCATCTGGCGCGCCTGCCGCAGCATCGCGTCCACCGTCGGGTTCTTCAGGGGCATCGCCACGCTCATCAGGCCGCCGGCGCTCATCGCCCAATAGCGGCCGATCAGTTCCCAATTCCCGAAATGCCCGGTCACGCCCACGCGCGCGCGCCGGACCGCCATCGCGTCCCGCATGCTGGGAGCGACCTCGAACCACCGCTCCATCCGCGCCGCCGAATTCCGGGAAAACCACAGCAGGTCGAGCATCACCAGCGAAAAATGGCGCAGGGAGTTCCGCAGGATGCGCCGCTTTTCCGCGGGCGTCTTTTCCGCGCCGAACGCCAGATCCAGATTGGCCAAGCCGAGACGGCGGGACCGCGCCGAAAAGAGATAAGCGCCGTCGCCCAGCGCGCGCGCCAGCCCCAGCACGGCGCGACGCGGCAAGCGCGGCACCACGGCCAGGCCCAGGCGCATCGCCGGCGCTTCCAGCGCCTGGCGCAGCCGCAGCCATGGAGATTTCTTGCGCGCCATCCGTCCGTCCCGCTACGGCGCCGCCGCGGCCGGTTCTTCCGGCGGCCGGCTCTTCCAGCGCTTGTGCCACCACAGCCATTGTTCCGGATAGCGCCGGATTTCGTCTTCGATGGTCTTCGTGCAGGCCTCCGTGAAAGCCCGGATCGTCTCCGGCTGGCGGTCGGGCGGCGGTTCGATCGGAGGCCGGGCCTCGACCATGTTCCGTCCGTCCGGCAGGCGGCGGATGAACACGGGCAGCACCGGGGCTCCCGTATGCGCCGACATCACGGCCAGTCCCGGCGTCGTCGAGGCGGGTCGGCCGAAGAAATCCACGAACACCCCTTGGTCCGCCGGCCGGTTCTGGTCCAGCATGAAACCGACCAGGCCGTTGTCCTTCAGCGCGCGCACGCTGGCCCGGTACGCGTTGCGCGCCGGAATGCCGTTCACGCCCGCTTTCCGCTGCAGTTCCCACCACAGGGCGTTGAGCGTCTCGTTGCGCAGCGGCTTGGCGATCACGGACAGCGGATAGCCGAACAGCTTGGGCACCTGCAGCGCCAGCAGCGCGTAGTTGCCGAAATGGGCGATCAGGACCAGCACGCCCTTGCCCCGCGCCCGCGCGGCTTCGACATGCTCTCTCCCGCTCACTTCGAGGCGGGCTTCCTGTTCCGCTTCCCGCCCCCCCGCGTAGCGCAGCAATTCCATCATGCCGAGGACCTGCAGGCGGCAGACTTCCGCATAAATCGCCCGCCGTTCCGCGTCGGTCTTGTCCGGCAGACAGCGCCCCAGCGTTTTCAGCACGTAGGTCCGGCGCAGGCGCACGACATTCGCCAGAACCCAGCCCACCGCGCGCGCAAGAACCGTCGCTCCGCCCAACGGCAAGGCCGCGACCGCCCGGGCAAATCGATGGAGAATCCATGCAAACATGCGGGTCATGCTACCCCAGCGTCCCGCCTCCCGCCAAGTCCCGTTTGCGGAACGCCCCGTCCCGTGCTATCCTTGTCCATCCATGGAAGGAAATCCGTACATGAAGAGAATCGTTCCCGGCCTGCTGGCCGCCCTGCTCATTTCCTGCGCCCCCCGCGTCGGCCAATCCTTCGAATGGCGCACCGACCTGCCGGCCGCCGCCGCAGACGCCCGCCAAGGCCAAAAGCTCCTCCTGCTGGATTTCAGCGGGTCCGATTGGTGCATCTGGTGCAAGCGCCTCGACGCGGAAGTCTTTTCCACCGACGCTTTCAAGACGTACGCCGACGCGAACCTCGTCTGCGTGCTCGCGGATTTTCCCCGCCGCGCGAAACAGGACCCGGCGCTGCAAGCCCAGAACGAGCGCCTCATGCGGCATTTCCAGGTGCAGGGCTTTCCCACCGTGCTGCTGTTCAGCCCCGGCGGCGAACTCATCGGCCAACTCGGCTACCAGCCCGGCGGCCCCGAAGCGTTCATCCGGGCCATCCAGCAGGCCCATTCGCGCTACGCCATGCGCCCGCCCGATCGTCCGGCCGGCCCGAAACTCCCGCTCGACTAGCGCCGGCCGCGCGTTTTCCGGGGTTGCGGAGCCCGCCCGCTTGTGGTGAAATCCGACCCCATGCAAGAATTTTTCCGCAAGATGCTCGTCGCCATGGGCGAAGACCCCGACCGCGAGGGTCTGCGCGCCACCCCCAAGCGCGCCGCCTCCGCCTGGAGCTATCTGACCCGCGGCTACCAGCAGGATCCCACCGCCCTCCTGAAATCCGCCGTCTTCGAGGTCGAGGCCAACCACATGGTCATCGTCCGCGACATCGAAATCTATTCCCTCTGCGAGCACCACCTCCTGCCGTTCTTCGGCGTCTGCCACGTCGGCTACATCCCCCGCGGCAAGATCATCGGCGTCAGCAAGATCGCCCGCCTGGCGGACCTCTTCGCTCGCCGCCTCCAGGTGCAGGAGCGCCTCACCAACCAGATCGCCCGCACGCTCATGGACACGCTCCAGCCCGAAGGCGTCGGCGTGATCATCGAAGCCCAGCACCTGTGCATGATGATGCGCGGCGTCGAAAAGCAGAATTCCCGCATGGTGACGAGCGCGATGCTCGGCAGCTTCCACGACTCCGTCGCCACCCGCAACGAGTTCCTGCACCTGTCCCGGCACCGCTCCTCCGAATAGCATGGTCCGCCGCCTGCCGCCCATCGTCCTCCTGTTCCTGCTCGGCGCCGCCACGACTTTCGCCCGTCCCGCGCGCATTCCGCTCGATCCCGCTTCGCTCGCCGGAGCCGAGGTGTTCACGGACGCCGAACAACGTGTCGCCTCGGCCGCGCAGGCCGTCGGCCTGGCTTTCGCCCCCGATCCCCGCCCCCTGCCGCCGCAGGTGCTGCTGACGTTCGACACGCCCGACGGCAAAATCCGGAAACGCAACGGGCTCCTCTACTGGCGCGGCGACATGCTCCCCGATCAACTCGCGCCCGGCGAGACCGGGACGTTCGTCCGCCGCCACCGCAATCCCGACGGCGCCTGGCGCACCACCCGCACGCAGGAAGACGCCGGCCCGGCCTCCAACACGAATCTCGTGCCCGTCGCCCATGCCGCCGAAAGTCTCGTCCTGCCTCCGATGATCATCGAAACCGCTTACCAACTCGGGACGGCCGGCGAATCTTCCGCCACGCTCGTGCTCTGGCGGGCCGCCGAAGAAGACAGCGCGCCCCTCGGCGGCTTCATCGCCCTCGAAGACCCCTCCCCCGATCTGCTCGACGCCTTGAACGCGCGGTGCGTCCCCTTCGAAACCCAAGCCGATTGGGCCGCTGCCTTCGACGCCTTCGCGCGCTGATTCCCGCCGCGCGCTCAGCGCGCGGCGACGACCTCTTCCGGCACGTAGACGACTTCCCCGGAGCGCAACTGGTAGGCCACGCCCAGCCGCGTTCCTTCGCCGGTGCTCGCGTCGTTCGCCGGCCGGAAATGCGGCATTTTCAACGCCTTTTGCAGCGCCGCGACGGGCAATTTGTCCGGTTGCCGCGCCTCCACCGGAGCGAGCGCCCTCACGCTGTGGAGATAGCCGAACAGCGCCAGCAGCAAAGCCACGGAAAAGGCCACCCACACATCCAGCAGGTTCAGCAGACCGGCCCCGGGATCGTCCTCTCCGACGACTTCCCACCGGCGCGGCTTGCGGTTCATGGCGCCTCCGTTTTCGCCGCCAGCCGCTGGCAGACGAATTCCAGGTCGCATAGATCGCGCGTGTACCACGCGCGGCGCACCAGGCCGATGGCGTAGGACAGCGCGCCGACCAGCACCCCGATCACGGTGGTCGTGAACGCGACCACCAGGTTCTGCGCCATGCCCTGCATGTCGCCGGCGGCCAGTCCCGCCAAGGCGGGCCCCAGCGGGATCAGGGTGCCCATCAGGCCGAGCATCGGCCCGACGCGCGTCAGCAAAGACAGCCGCGCCATGGCGTCGGTGATGCCGTGCTCCAGTTCCGCGACGGCATGGGCGAGAATGGCGGAATCCGCCGTACCGGGTATGGCATGCGCGCAAAAAGCGGGCGCCAGTCCCGACCGGGCCGCGCACAGCGTCGCCCACAGTTCCGCCGGCGCCGCGCCGCGCTTCGCGGCGGCCAAAGCGCGATCCAGCGTTCTCCGCGCGCCGCGCCGCGCCCACGTCTCGCGCAAAAATCCGCCGAACAGAACGACGGTCCAACCCAGGAACGCCAGCAGCACGAGGATCACCGGAATCAACAGCACGTTGCAGACGGCGAACAACAATCCGATCAATCCGTTCATTGGATCGTTCCCTTCCGGCGGACGAAGCCGTACGCCAGCAAGCCCAGAAACGTGCCGGCGGCGGCCAGCCAGAACCCCGCGCGCTGCCAATGCGGCGCGGCGGGCACCGGTTCGAGCTTCTGGCCGGTGACCGTCCGGGTTTCCGGCGCCGGCACGGCGGGCGTCGGTTCGGCGGCCGGCGCGGCCGCGGTCCGCGTGGCGCGATATTCCGCCAGCAGGCGCTGCGCCCGCTCGTCGCCGGGCACATCCAGCGCGTTTTGGATGAACTTCTGGAACGCGACGTTGCCGCCGCCGCGGATGCCGCTGTTCTTGCCGAACCGCACGACCGAGCGGGCGTGGGCTTCGGCGATTTCGCGAACCGTGGCGGCATCCGGGCTCCAGTAGCCCTTGCGCACCGTTTCCAGCAATACCTGCGTCATGCCCTGGAACGCCTGGGGATTGTTTTGGTCGAACCATTCCCGGATGCGCAGGTTCTTGCGGTCGCGGACATAGACATCCACCACTTCCTGCCAGTTTTCGGCGGACACGCTGTTCTCGCGCATGATTTCCCAGCCCAGCATGTTCGAGACGTGGACGGCCACCTGGTCCGCGCCCGCGTAGCCTTCCTTCATCATGCCTTCGATCCATTTCCGGTTGAACAGCCGCACGCGGAAATCGGTTTCCAACGCGTCCTCCGCCCGCACCATCCGCACCTGGCCGGCGTCGCGCACGTCGGCAAGGAAAAATTCGGGCTCCCGGCCCGTCAGATGCTTGATGGCCTGCGCCAAGCTGCCGTCGATGTACCAGGTGTACTTGTTGGCGAGCGGGCTGGAGACGGTGTCCGCCCAGCTGCGGATGACCATTTCGGCGCCCTGGATGTTGCGCTCGTAGGCCTCGGGCGCGTTTTCGCCCCAGGCGTCTTCCGTGTAGACGTACTGGCTCTGTTCCAGATAGGTCCGCATCAGATCCGCGCGGTCGTTCCACTCGCCGGTTTTCTCCGCCAGATAGTAGTACCAGGCCGATCCGTTCTGGCCGGGCGAGCTGCCGAACATCCGCGCGCGGGAAAGCAAGCGGGCCCGCGCGGGATCCAGGCCCCGCTGGACCAGCTCGGTCTCCACCCGCCGGGAATCCTCGCGCACGCGGTTGTCCGGTTCGTCGAGATCCGCGACCATCCGGATCGCCTTGTCGATCAGATGCATGCGGGTCGGCAACTGGTCGCGGTAGTAGCTGCGCGCGGACAGGAACACGTCGATGCGCGGGCGGCCCAGTTCGCTCGCCGGAATCACCTCCACGTCTTCCACCAGCCGCTTCGCGTCCCACACCGGCCGCACGCCCAGCAGATAGAAGATCTGGGATTCGATGACGCCGTAGTCGCGATAGGACGAAAACGAATTGAGGCTGAAGGCGATCTTGTCCGGATAGCGTCCCTTCTGCTCCCATTGCTTCCGCAGGATCTCGTCGATCAGGCGCGTGCCGATCTCCCATGACTGGGGCGTGGGGATTTCCTCCGGATTCACCACGAACATGTCGCGGCCGGTGGGCACCGAACCGGGATTCCGGTCGGGGCTGTTGGCCGGCCCGGGCGGCACGAAGCGTCCCGCCAGCGCCCCCGCGAGATTGTCGATTTCCTGCCCCGTCTTCCGGTAGTCGGCGTCCAGCTGCGCCATCAGGTCGAAGCCGTCCTGGACGACCTTCGGCAGGGCTTCGGCCGCGGCGCACCCCTGGGCTTGCAGGGCCTCGAGCGGCGTCAGCTTCCGGAGCAAAACCGCGTCCAGCGCCTCTTCGGCCCGCTTCCGCGCCGCGGATTCGGTCGGCGCTTCCGCGCCGGCCGGCGCCGGCAGCAGCGCGCGATAGCCGTCGAGAAAGGTGCGCCCGGCGCACCGCACGAGATAGGGCGTGAGCAGATCGCGGGGCGGAATCTCGCCCAGCACGTGGAGGCTGGCGGGCATCCGTTCGTTGGCGATGGCTTCGAGATAGCGGGACAGTTGCGCCATTTCGTCGGCCGTCGGCCGGCGCTCGCCGGACAGATCCAGGTGCAGATCGCGGTCGAGATGCAGGTCGCGCATCTGGCGGCCGACGGCTTCCAGGAATTTGTCCCGCAAGGCGCCGTCCTCCAGCGTCTCCCACTTCTGGACGTCGGCCTGCAGGTTCTTGAGCTCGTCGGAAAGCTCCGCCTCCACCAGCGGCGGCGTGAGGTGGTCCACGATCGTGGCGTAGCTGCGCCGGCGCAGCGGCGTCGATTCGCCGACATTGTTGACGATCCACAGGCCGACGTTCGGCAGGGCGCCGACGATCATGTCGCACCAATCGCCGGCGACCAGCCCGTCGGGCTTGCCGGGCAGAAGGAATTCCGACCCGTGCGTCCCGAAATGGACCATGGCATCCGCCCGGAACCCCTCCTGCAGCCAGAAGTAGGTCGCCAGGTAGTTGTGCGGCGGCGGCGTGAGCTTGTCGTGCGTCTGGGCGGACAGGGCGGAAACCGTCTGCGCCTCGCCGCGCAGCGGTTGGGGCAGCAGGATCACGTTGCCGAGATCCACGCGCGGAATCACGATGAAGGCTTGCCCGTCCCGCTCCCAGACCATGAACTTGCCGGGCGGCGGGCCCCATTGCTTGATCACTTCCTCGCGCCGGGCTTCCGGCACTTTCGTTTCAAACCACTCGCGGTAGGTCTCGGCCGGTACCAGCACGGCCTGGCCGCCGCGGGCCAGCCGGTCCAGCACGTCGGGCGCCCACACGCCGACCTGCCGCCCGTGGTCCTTCATCCGCGCCAGCAGATCGTCCTCGCTCTCCGACGGATGGTCCAGCGCGTAGCCTTCATCGCCCAGGCGCTTCAGGACGCGCAGCAGGCTGCGCGGCGCGTTCAGGAACATCCCCGACGCCGTGCCGCGCATCAGCTCGCTCTTGCCCATCGAGCGGTCGTAGTAGACGATCGCGATCTTCTTCTGCGCCGCCGGCGTTTTCCGCAACCGGATCCAGGCTTCCGCCCGCGCCGCGAGATGTTCCACGCGCTCGGGCACGGGCTCGACCGCCTCTTCGCTGCCGCCGCCCCGCGGGGTGGCGCCGACGAACAGCGGTTCCACGGTGCCCAGCAATTCCTGCGAGACGACTTGGTGTTGAAGCTCGCCCGGCGCGAGTCCGGTTTCCGGATCCCGCAGATACGCCTCCATGGCGCCGGCCTTCGTGTACAGGGAGGACACGTGCGGAGCGCCCAGTTCCTCGCGCAGCGCGAGGGGTTCGCTGCCGTGGCAGGTGTGGACGACGACGTCCGGCCGGAATTCGCGCTCGCGCTCCTCCCACCCCGGCGTGCCGTCGGTGATGCAGGCCGCCAACATTCCCCGCCGCTCGCATTCGCGGACCAGCGCTGCCACCACGCGGGCCTGCTGGAACGCCAGGTGCAACGGATGCGCGACGACCAGCACGCGGCCTTTTTGCGGGTCTTCCGCCCGGCAGGCGGCGGCCCATTCCAGAAACGACGAAACGTCCGGAAAACCTTCGGGATGGTCCGGGTGGAACACCGGCGGCGGCATTTCGTCCAGCGGGGGCTCGACGGTGCCCGCGCGTCCGCCGTAGCGGATGGCCGCATAGGCCAGCAGGCGCCGCAGGTTTTCCTTCGTAGAACCGTAGTAGCGGTGGACCTCCGGATCGTCGACGACGATTCCGTTCTGCACCAGTTCCGGCAGCAGCGCCCCCGGCAGCGGCGAACAGGTCAACGCCGCGAACCGGGGGTTCCGCGCCTTGGCCGCCGTCAGCTTCTCGACGTAGCGGTCCTTGTCCTCCGCGCGCAGGTGCTGGAAAAACACGACGCCCACGCCGTCGAAACCGAATCCGTCGCGGCGCACGTCCTCGTCCGCGAAATAGATCAACCGGAGATCCAGCGCCGGGGCGCATTCCTGCAGGGCGTCGAACACGCCCCCGTGCAGGCCCACGAAACCGAACCGGAGACCGGCCGCCCCCGGATCGGCGGACGCCGCCGCGCCGCACGACAGCGCGGCGACGGCGGCCAACGCGCCCCAGAAACTGGAGCGGCGTCTCACCCTAGAAGTTCCATTCCGCGCCCAGCGTGAAGTTGATGCCGGGAGCGTCCAGGCGGCTGAACGCCTCGCGATAGTTCTTGTCGGAGAGATTGTCGCCGGCCAGGAACAGGCTCAGCCCTTCGCGGACCGCGAAATCGGCGCGGGCATGGTAGGTCACGAAGCCCGGCACGGAATAATCCGCGCGCAGCGGCGGATTGTCGTCCGCCGGATAGGTCCGCGACGGATCGCTCGCGCGGGCCGGATCGCTCTTGTCGTCCTCCGAGATCTTGTCCTGCGCGGCCGCCATGCGGGCGTACGCGGACAGCGCCAGCCGATCCGTCGCGTGCCAGCGCACGCCGGCGACGCCGTTCAGCGGCGGGATGAAGCGCAGATGGTCGTGCTGCTCGTCGTTCCAGCCTTCCGCCCAAGCCAAGTTGCCGAACAGCGCCCAGTCTTCGAGGAACCGCCACTCGACCGCCGATTCCACGCCCTGGATATAGCCCGTTCCGTAGTTGCCCTTGGCGTAGTTCCCCTCGCCCGCGTCCTCGACGCCGTTGCCGTTGACGTCGGTGTAGCCCTCGACGCGCGCGCTGTCGACCATGTCGTCGAGCCACGTGTAGAAGTAGGTGACCGAGGCCGAAACCGCCTCGGACTCGAACCGCGGACCGATTTCCCAGGTCGTGCATTTCTCGGGCCCCACGTCGGGACTGGGAACGCTCACGCCGTAGGTGAACGGTCCGAAGCTCAGCACGTCGGAATAGGTCGGCGCGCGATAGCCGGTCGAAGCCTGGGAACTCAGCGCCAGGTTCGTGGTGAACCAATAGATGCCGCCCAGGCTGTACGTCGTCGAGTTCCAGCGTTCGTCCAGATCGAGATCGTCCGTCGTGAAGCCGGCCGTGGCGTTTTGCGCCTCCGGATCGGAGTTCAGATGGGTGCTTTCGAACCGGGCGCCCGCGGTCAGGCGGAGGCGTTCGATCGGATTCCAGTCGAGCATGGCGAAGGCGTCGGCCACGTCGTAGGTCCCGTCCGGCGTCGTGCCTTTCGGCAGCGACCACGTCCCGTCGCCGCCGCCGGGAGACCAAACGCAGCGATCCTTGTCCTCCGTGAAGTTTTCATAGCGGTAGTCCGCCCCGTAAACCAGCTTGAGCCCGTCGCCCAGCGGGCTTGCGGCGGTCAATCCGGCCCCGACCATGTCCTGGTCCTGTTGCGTGACGTCGCGCTGGAAGGTCGTCGCGTCTTTCTCCGTGTTGTAGTACGACTTCGCTTGGTAGTTCTGGTAGTACAGATACGGTTCCAGATGCGAAACGACTCCGCCCTCGCGGTCGAACGTGTCCTTGAGGTACACCAGCGTCCGTTCCTCCCGCGGCGTGAAGAACCGGGGCTCGCCGCTGTTCGGATTGCGCGCGGACTGGTCGTGGCGCTCCACGTCCGTCCGGACGTTTTCCAGGCAGCCCAGCGTCAGCACGTGCCCCTCGCCCAGCTTGATCCGGGCCTTGCCGAAACCGCCGGAACTGTTCAGCGACGTGTGCTCCAGCTTGTCGCCGCCGCCGGCGCGGACGTCGTCCGCCGTGAAATAGGTCGCGCCCGCGCTGGCGTTCATGCGGCTGTCCGCGTAATAGGCCTCGCCGTGCCCCAGCCCGCCTTCGTCGGCCGTGCTGTATTGCCCCGCCAGCCGACCTCCCCAAACGGGCGATTCGGGGAAGAAATCCAGCGTCGGCGTCTGCATCTGGATGACGCCGCCCATGGCGTCGCTGCCGTACTGCACCGAACCGGGCCCCTTCAGGATCTCGATCCGGTCGATCGAACCGACGTCGATCTGGTTGAAAAACGCGTTGGGCCCGCTGAACAGCCGCCCGTTGTTGATGCGGATGCCGTCCACCAGATACAGCACCGTGTTGCCCATCATGCCGCGCACCACCGGCGTGCCGCCCCCGGCGCCCGTCTTCTGGATCCAAATGCCCGGCTCGTTGCGCAGCGCTTCGACGGGCTGCGTCGGATGCCGTTCCCGGATCTCCTCCGCCGTCGCCACGCACGTGGACTGGGGCAGCCGGACGGCGTTTTCCTCGGTCCGCGTCGCCGTCACGACGATTTCCGGCAGCGCCGCGGCGGCGGCGACCGCGGTCTGGCTCCAACAACTTCCGGCGCCGGCGACGCCCAGCGCCGCCCCCAACATGATCGTCCGAATCGTTTCCTGCACGTTTCTTCCTCCAGGCAAAGTGGTTGCCATGGAAAGAAACGCTTTCGGCCGCAAAAAAGTTCAATCGCGAGGAATTGGCGAAGGCGGGCGACCCAGCCGTTTTTCCACGCTACGTAAAAACGAGAAACTGCGATTTGCGGGAGGCTCAGGCCGGGGCGGTTTCATCCGCGAGTGCGCGGATGCGTCGCATGACGAGGGCGCCGACGGCGGCGTAGTCGTTCTTGGCGGGCATGGCGGCGCGGATTTCCTCGGGCGTGATGGCCGGACCGAATCGCGCGACGATGCGGCCGGGGCGGAGTTTGTCCGCACCCTTCGGAAATGCCCCGTGGGTGCCGGAGATGTAGAGCGGCACGACGGGCACGTCGCCCTTCGCGATCAGGAAGCCGATGCCGCCCTTGGCGTCGCGCATCTGGCCGTCCGGCGAGCGGGTGCCTTCGGGGAACAGGCCAATGACCTGGCCTCCTTTAAGGGTGGCGATGGCTTTCTTCAACGCGCCGAGATCCCCCTTGGTCCGGTCGAGCGCGATCACCCCCACCCGCGGGAAGAACCAGCGCGCGATGGGATTGGAAAAGAGCGTGTCGCGCGCCATGAAATGCACGATGCGCCGGTTGTTGGAGCCGGCCATCACCGGCGGATCGAGGTAGCTGCAGTGGTTGGCGGCGATCACGGCGCCGCCTTGCGCCGGCACGTGTTCGCGGCCGGAGATCCGCATGCGGTACTTCAGCAGGAGGCAAAAATAGACGAACCCGCGCGAAAGCCAGTAGAGCGGCTGCGTGAAAAGGCCTTCGCGCATGGGATCAGGCCGGCACCGCGCCGGCCTTCTTCAGGTCGACGACGATGGTGTCCACCACCTGCTCGACGGTCATGCCGGTGCTGTTGATGATCTTGGCGCCGAGGGCGATCTGCAGCGGCGCGGTGGCGCGGCTGGAGTCCTTTTGGTCGCGGCGGCGCAGGGAACTGAGCACGGCGCCGACGTCCTCGGTGCCTTCCTGCACCTTGATCTCGGCGGCGCGGCGGCGGGCCCGCTCCTCGGGATCGGCGTCGAGGTAGTACTTGAAGGGGGTGTCGGGGAACACGACCGTGCCGATGTCGCGGCCTTCCATCACGAGGCTGCCGAACTTGGTCATCATGCGCAGTTTTTCGACGATGTAGACGCGCACGGCCTGTTGGGAGGCGATGTCCGCGACGCGCTCGCGCACGGGTTCGGCCCGGATTTCCTGCCCCGGATCCTCGCCGTCGATGCGGTAGCCAACGGCGTTGTCCTGCAGCACCAGTTCCATGTTCATCCGGATCAGCAGGTTCGTCACCGCCTGCGCGTCCTTCACGTCGATGCCTTCCTTGACGCACTTCCAGGTCACGCCCCGATAGAGCGCGCCGGAATCCACGTAGATGAACCCGACGGCCTGGGCCGTCTTGCGGGACACGGTCGATTTCCCGGAGGCCGAAGGGCCGTCCACCGCCACGATCGTCACTTGTTTATTCAACTTTCACTCCCAGTTGGCTCAGCTGCTCCCAAAATTCCGGATACGACGTGTCCACGCACGCCACGTTGGCGATCGTGACCGGCTGGTCGGCGAAAATCGCCAGGATCGACATGCTCATGGCCACGCGGTGGTCGCCGTAGCTGCGGATGCTCTTCGTGGGCGAGACCTTCGTCGGGCCTTCGATGACCATGCCGTCGGGCTGTTCGGCGACCGTCACGCCCATGCCGGCGAGATTCTCGACCATGACCGCGACGCGGTCGGATTCCTTCACGCGCAGCTCGCTGGCGTCGCGGATGACGGTGCGGCCCTGCGCGAGGGCGCCGAGCACGGCCACCAGCGGCAGCTCGTCGATCAGGTTCGGGATTTCCGCCCCGCCGATTTCGGTGCCCTTGAGTTCCGCGCCGTAAACGGTCACGTTGCCGTAGACTTCGGGATCGGTGGGCGCCGAGGTGCGTTCGATCTCGACGCGCGCGCCCATGCGACGCAGGACGTCCAGGAGCGCGGTGCGCCGCAGGTTCAGGCCCACGCCTTCCGCACGGACGCTCACGCCGGGGACCGCGGCGCCGGCCGCCAGCCAATAGGCCGCGGAGGAGAAATCGCCGGGCACGACGTAGGGGCGCGCGAGGAACTTGGGCCCCTTGGGACCGTAGCCGTCCACGGAAATGTTCTGCCCTTCCACGCGGATGGGCGCGCCGACCGCGCGCAGCATGCGTTCCGTGTGGTCGCGCGTCGGGATCGGCTCGAGGACCGTCGTGCGGCCTTCGGCGTAGAGGCCGGCGAGGATGCAACAGCTTTTCACCTGCGCGGAGGCCGTCGGCAGGCAGTATTCGATGCCGCGCAGCTGGCCGCCCTGGATCGTCATCGGCGCGGTGCCCTGCGGCGTGAGGTCCACCTTCGCGCCCATCAGCTCCAGCGGTTCCTTGATGCGGCGCATGGGGCGCGACTGCAGCGATTCGTCGCCCGTCAGCGTCACGTGGATCGGCGAACCGGCGCACAAACCCGCCAGCAGGCGCATGCCCGTGCCGGAATTGCCCACGTCCAGCGGACCGACCGGCTCGATCATCTTGCCGCCCGTGCCCTGGATCGACAGGACGCCTTCGTCGTCGATCCACGACCGCGCGCCGAAGGATTCCATGGCCTTGAGCGTGTTCAGGCAATCCTCCGCCTGCAGGAAGCCGCGGATTTCCGAGGTTCCCGAGGAGATGCCGGCCAGCAAGGCCGTCCGGTGCGAAATGCTCTTGTCGCCCGGCACGCGGACCACGCCGCCGTCGAATCCGCCGGGATGTACGATCTTCGTCTGTTTTTGGATAACCATCGGTTTGCCTGGTTGTACGTTATGGAGGAACGGCGGCACCGGGGCCGCGACCCTTCAACAATTCCGCGCGGGCCGCCCGGGCGCGTTCCAAGAACGCCGCCACGTCGTCGAACCGACCTGCTTGGAGATCATCATATACCCGCTCGACTTCCAATTTGAAAGCTCTCAATTCCTCGGCGACGGCCGGCGCGTTGGTCCGAAGGATGTCGTTCCACATCTCGATGGAGCCGGAGGCCACCCGGGTGGAATCGTAGAAGCCCGTCCCGCAGAAGGTGCCGACCTGCGCGGCGGAGTCGCGCCCGATGGCCTTCGCCAGCGCGGCGGCGGCCACATGCGGCAGATGGCTCGTGCGCGCCAGCAGGCGGTCGTGATCTTCCGGCGCCATGCGGCACGTCCGCGAACCCGCCGATTTCCAGAGATCCGCCACGCGCGCCACCGCCGCTTCCGGCGCGTCCGCGGAGCCGGCAATGACGGTCAGGGCGTTTTCGTACAGATCGGCCGAGGCGGCCTGGAGACCTTGTTTTTCCGAACCCGCGATGGGATGGCTGCCCACGAAGACCCCGGCCGGCAGGAGACCCGCCATTTGGCGGCCGATCCAACCCTTGGTGCTGCCCACGTCCGTGACGACCGTTCCCGGCTGGATCGCCGGAGCGACGTCGGCCGCCAGTTCCGCGCAGGAACGGATCGGCGCGCACAGCACCACCAGGCTGGCCGCCTGGACCGCCGCGTCGGGATCGGCGAACGCCTCGTCCACGATGCCGCGGGCCAGCGCTTCCTTGCGCGTCGCTTCCTTGCGCGCATAGGCCGCGAGCCGGCCGGCGTAGCCCCGCTTGCGCAAGGCCATCGCCAGCGAGGCGCCCATCAGCCCCAGCCCGAGGATCGAAATGCACGGTTCTTTGGTCATTTCCGTCGTTCCCGGCTCCGGCCTAATGGAGATTGCGCCCCACGGCCCGCGCCACCAGTTCCAATTCGCCCATCAGTTCCTTGAAGCGCTTGGGCGTCAGCGACTGGGGCCCGTCCGACACCGCTTTGGCGGGATCGGGATGCACCTCCAGCAGCAGGCCGTCCGCGCCGGCCGCCACGGCGGCCTTCGCCATCGGCGCCACCAGGTCCCAATGGCCCACGCCGTGGCTCGGGTCCACCACCACCGGCAGATGGCTTTCGCGCTTCAGCACCGGCACCGCGCTCAGATCCAGCGTGTTGCGCGTGAACTTTTCGAAGGTGCGGATGCCCCGTTCGCACAGGATCACCTCCGTGTTGCCTTCGCTCATCACGTATTCCGCGCTCATCAGCAGCTCTTCCAGCGTGCTGGCCAGGCCGCGCTTGAGCATCACGGGTTTCCGGCAGCGCCCCAGCACCTTGAGCAGGTTGAAATTCTGCATGTTCCGGGCGCCCACCTGGATGACGTCCGCGAACTCCGAAACCATTTCCACGTCGCGCGTGTCCATCACTTCGGTCACGACCGGCAAGCCCACCACGGAACGTTCCTCGGCCAGATAGCGGAGGCCTTCGACGCCCAGCCCCTGGAACGCATAGGGCGAGGTGCGCGGCTTGAACGCCCCGCCCCGCAACATGTGCGCCCCCGTTCCTTTCAGAAACGCCCCGAGCGACAGGATCATGTCGCGGTTCTCGACCGAGCAGGGCCCCGCCATCACCACCACGCCCGGACCGCCGATATTCAGCCCCCGGTCGCCGTGGCGCGCGGGCGGGATCTTGATCACGGTCTTTTCCGGGTGGAATTCCGTGCTGGCCCGCTTGTAGGGCTTCATCACCGGCATGACTTTTTCCACCCCCGGCATCATCTCCAGCGCGGGCCCCTGCGCCGCGGCTTCCTCGCCGATCAGGCCGATCACCGTCACTTCGGCGCCCGCGCTGACGTGCGCCTTCAGGCCCCAGCCCGCGGCCCGCTCCGAAATGGCCTGGATTTGGGCCTCGTCGGCCCCTTTTTTCATCACCACGATCATAAAAACTCCGGTTCGCCGGCACGCCTTCCCGCGCGTCCCGCGGGACGCGATTCGAGCGGGAACCATACTCCCCCCTTCGGCATTTTTTCCACCCTAAAAACGGGCAGCCGGGCAAAAAATCGGCTCGGCCGCGCATTTCTTTTCACCGCATCGTGTTGCGACGGCGGAGACGCCGTCAAGGCGCGATAAAACGATAGTATCGCACCGCCGTCGCCGGCCAGTTCGTATCTGCGACGCTGGCGGTTCCGTTCGCGATGACGCAGGAGCCCACGTCCCGCCAGTCCGTCGCCACCAGATCGCCGCTGGCCTGTACTTTGACGGATTGCCCGTCCGCCCACTCCAACTCGATCCGGAATACGCCGTTTGTCGCCGCGAGACTGACGGCTTCCGGCGCCCATTCCACGGCCGGTACCCCGCTAAAGGTAGCCCCCCAACTCGACGGCGAAACCAGATAATAAACCGTGGCGAGATCGGCGCCGAGAAACAGGTCGTCCCCCGCCGCCGGTTCGTCGCAGAGGAAATAGACGCCCGCCAGCGACGAGCAGTTGCCGAAGACGTTCGTCCCCAGACCGGCCACGCCGCCGCTGAACGCCAGCTTCTCCAACCCGTCGCAGCCGGCAAACGCCTGGTCCCCGACCGCGTCCAGCGCGCCGTCCAGCGTCAGCGCCGTCAGCCCAAAGCAATTGAAGAACGCCGCCCGGCCGATTTGCGTCGCGCCGTCCGGCAGATCGACGGACGCCAAGCTCCGGCATTCGTAGCAGAACTGGGCCGGGATGGCCGCGACGCCCGCCGGCACGGCGATCGCAGCCAAGTTGCGGCAATTCAGGAACGGCGACTCGCCCAGCCCGGTCAGGCCGCTCGGCAAGGCGATCGCCGCCAAGTTGCGGCATTCGGCGAACGCCGCGTCCCCGACGTTCGTCACGCCGCCGGGGATGGTCACCGCGCCCAGTTCCGTGCAGCCGCAGAACAGGCCCGGAGCCAGCGCCGTCAAGCCATCTGGAAGCACGGCGATGGCCAAGGCGGTGCAGTCTTGGAAGGCCTGCGGGCCGACGTTCGTCACGTTCGCCCCGCCGGCAAACGCAATGCCCGTGACGTTGGTGAGGTTTTGGAACGCCCCGCGCCCGATGCCGCCGACGACGTAGCCGCCCAACGTGGCCGGCACGACGAGATCGCCCGCGGCGCTGGCCAGCACGCTCGTGACGACCGCCCGGCCGTTTTCGACGGCATAGCGGAACAGGTTGGTGTCGGACGCGCCCTGCGTCAGCGTCAGGTTGTCGAAATACACCTGGCGATATTCCGCATCCGCGTCGTTGGCGATGGCCGCGGCGTAGAAATGGACGTTGGCGAGATAGCTGGCCACGTTGGTGCCCACCGTGGTCGTAAAGGTTTCGGCGCCGGCGCGGCCCGTCGCGTATACCATCACCTGCGTGGCCGACACCTGCGTGAAGGTCCAGTACATCGTGTTCACGCCGTAGTTGGTCAGGGCGGCGACGCCGTTCACCGTGACGATCTCCGAATCGGCCTGGTTCACCACGACGATTTCGCGGTTGTCGGCGGTGCGCAGGGAGAAGCCCTTGTTCCCGCCGGTGCCGGAGTCGTAGTTCAGGCCCAGATCGAGCTTGAAGGTGTCGCCGGCGGCCAGCGCCGTCGCGAACGGCCGGTCCATATCGATATAGGCTCCCGCGCCCTTGGCCACGTAGCCGAACGCGGTCCCGAGGTTGAGCGACGCGAGGGAGCTGTCCCAGATGCCGCAGCCCGCCCAGCCGGCGCCGGAATCCGCGACGATGCTCCACGCGCCGAAACCGCCGCCGCCGTTCGCGCCGTTCGTCCAGCCGGCGGAATAGTTCGCGGCCGAATCCACGTTGACGGACCCCAGCGCCGTGCCTGCCAGCGCCAGCGCCCCGATCAAGCCCATCCATCCGTTCATGCGCTTCATGGCGTCCTCCCTTACTGGACCGTGGTGACCATGGACGAAGCCGTGAAGGTCTTCGACGTCCGGCCGCCGGACACCGTCGCCCCCACGTAGTAGCCGTGGAATTCGGTGCCACCGGAAACCACGGCGTTGGTCACGATGGAATAGGTCGCGTTGGTGAGGCCAGGCAGGCTGAACAGCATCGTCATGCTGGTCGTGGTGCTGCCCGGTCCGCCCGGCCCGCCGCCGCCCGAATACGTCCGCGGCAGCTTGTAGACCAGGACATCGTTGCCGCCCGTCGCGACCCGCACCACCGTGCCCGACGTGCCCACCGCCTTGTAGAGCACCGACCGCTGCGTGCAGTTCGCCGCGGTCGGCGTGCTGCTGGCGCCGCCCGTCCCCACCAGCGTTCCGCCCCGGATCGCGAACGTGTTCTGGTCGCAGTCGAAACCCTCTTCCGGCGCGGTCGTGCCCGACGCCACGATCAGGCCGCCGTTGAACGTCAGCGTGCCGTTGGAGTCGATGGCGTCGTTGCCCGTGCTGTAGCAGTAGATCCGCCCGCCGTTGATGGTGATGTTGGTGGCCGCGTTGATGCAATCGTCGTAGCAGACGATCTCCAGATCGCCGCCGTTGATCGTCAGGACGTTCTTGCTCTCCAAACCCTCGCCGCCGTCGTTCACCGTCGTGGCGCGGAACGTGCCGCCGTTGACCGTCACGTTGCCCTGCGCGCAAAAAGTCTTCGGGTTGGAATAGGCCGCGCCGTCGTTCGATCCGGACAAATAGACCCGCACGCCGCGCGTAGCCACCTCGACGTAGGGCGTATTGGTGATGCCCGCCACGCCGATGATCGCCGCGCCTTCCGTCGAGATGGCGTCGCCCGCCGCCCCGGTGCTGGTCGCCCGGACGGTGCCGCCCAGGATGCGCAGCGTGCCGTCGGCCTTCAGGCAGTCGGCCGCCGCCACGTCGTACGTCTTGTCGGCGTTGGTGAAGGCCGCGGAATTGCCGCCGCTGGTGAACAGGTCGAGCGTGCCGCCGTTGATCGTGACGTCGCCGTCCGCGGAAAGCCCTTTGCCCGCCAAGCCGGAATGGGTCACGACGATCGTCCCCGCGTTGACCGTCAGGTTGCTGCCGCACTTGATGGCCGAACAATAGGAAGGATTTCCGTAGACGTTCGTCGCGACCGTCGCGCCGTTGGTGCTGACGTTGGTGACCGTCGCCACCACCGCGTCGCCCGTCAACCGGAACAGCATCGTGCCCCCGTCGACGGTCAGGTCCGTGGCGGAAATGCCCTTGCCCTGCGCTCCCCGCACCGCCACGTCCATGAGCCCGCCGCCGACCGTCATCGCGCCGTCGCAATGGATGGCGCGCGTGCCGTTCAAAACGCTCGCGATCGCGAGGGCGCCGCCGTCGATCCGCACCGCGTCGGCGTCGATGCCGTCGCTGTCGGCCGCCAACTTCAGCGTGCCGTTGTCCAGCCGGAACGTTCCGCTCGCGTGGATGGCGTCGGAGACCGCCTGCGACACCTCGATTTCGCCGTCCCGGATCCGGATCGCTTCGGCGCCGTAGATGCCGTGTTTTTTCAGGCCGCGGACGGCGAGCCGTCCGGGCCCGCTGAACGTCAGCGGGCCGCTGCCGTAGAACGCTCCGCCGGCCGCGTTGACCGCGCCGTCCGCCAGGACGTTCGTCGTGCCCTTCGCCAGCACCACGAAACAGCGGTTGCTCGTCCAAACGCCGATGGCCGGATTGGTCGCGCTCGCGAGATCCACGCCGGCCAGCGTCAGCTGGATCGGCTGGCTGCTGCCGATTTGCAGCGAACCCGGCGACGCCGTGCCGGACACGCGGACTTCCACGCCCGCGACCGTCGAGGTCAGCGCCACGTTCGCCCCGTCCCGCAACACAGCTACGCCCGCGCCGGCGCCGTTGGACACCGTCGCCGTCGCGCCGGAAAACGTCACGGACACGGTTTGCGTGAACGCCGCCGCCTCCACGTAGTCCGCGTCCGTCCCGAACGCCGCGGCGCAGGCCAGCCCCGCCGTCCCCGCCCAGATTCCCGCCCATCGCGATTTCATCGTTCCACCACTCCTTCGAACTCGTCGCATACATTCCGCCCGCGGCGCCGGCATGGCTCGGACGCCGCCATAGATCCACCTGACAACGGCACTCTGCCGAAACCCCGATGAAGGCCGCATGAAAATGCGGAGAATATTTGGGAAAAAACGGTTTTTCAGCTTCATTTGATCTTCACGGACGACCCCTTCGGAACCGCGCTTCCGAACGCCCGGAGCGGGCCCGCCGGTCTCGAAAGAACCGGTTTGGGGGCTTCATGCTCCCTTCATCCGCCTTGTGCGAGCTTTGGTCCAGATGCTATGAAGAATGCGCCTATGAGACTGCTCGTGATCGAAGACGAAGTCCGGCTGCTGCGCAACCTGGCCAAGGCCTTGCGCGAGGAAGGCTATGCCGTGGATACGGCCGCCGACGGCGAGGAGGGGCTCTACAAAGCCCAGAACAGCGACTACGACGCCATCGTGCTCGACGTCATGCTGCCGGGCCTCGACGGCTGGCAAGTGCTCGCCCGCCTGCGCAAAACCCGCAAAACCCCCGTCCTGTTCCTGACGGCGCGCGACACCACCGCCGACCGCATCCGGGGACTCGACGGCGGCGGCGACGACTATCTCGTCAAACCCTTCGACCTGTCCGAATTGTTCGCGCGCCTCCGCGCGCTGATCCGCCGCGCCGCCGACCGGCCCAGCCCGGAAATCGCGCTGGGCGAAGTGAAAATCGACACCCGCGCCCGCACGGTCTCCGTCGGCGGCCAACCCGTCCCGCTGACCGCCAAGGAATACATGATCCTGGAATATCTCGCGCACCACCGGGGCAAGGTCATCACCCGCACAGAACTCTACGAACACGTGTTCGACGAACGCGCGGATACCATGTCCAATCTGCTCGACGTCCACGTCTACAACCTGCGCAAAAAACTGGCCTGCGATCTCATCGTCACCCGGCGCGGGCTGGGTTACTGCATCGAGGAGTAGCATGCGCCGAAAATCCATCCGCCTGCGCTTGCTGGCGTGGTTCGGGTTTTTTCTCGCCGCGCTGGTCGCCGGATTCGGCGTCGTGGCGTTCCAGTTCCAGAAGCGGGCCGATTTCGGCGACGTCGACGCCGCCTTGGCGCTTCGCGTGGACGCGGTCAGCCGCGCGTTCCGCGGTTCGGAGCCCCATCCGCCGCCGCCGCCGGACTTCCACGAGGATCGCCACCACGGGCCGCCGCCCGATTTCGGACCGCGGTTCCACAACCGCACGCCCGTCCAATTGCCGGACGAGGTCTTGCGCCAATTCGAACCCGGCGACTATTTCGCCGTCTGGGGATTGCGCGAAAACCGGCTCCTGGCCCAATCCGGCCCGGAAGCGGACGCCATTCCCCGGCCAACCGATTCCCCGACGGAAACCCGGCTCCGTTACCGGACCCGCGGCTCGATCCGCGAAGCCTATCTGTACACGGAACGGGGCGATTGCATCCTGGCGGGACGCGACCTCGCCCCGCTGCAAGCCCGGCTGCGGCTCTTCGCCGGCCAGCTGGTCGTCGCCGGCGTGCTCGTCCTCCTGCTGGGCCTCGGTGGCGGCGGCATGGCTTCGCGCCTCCTGTTCGCTTCCATCCGGCGCATCGGCGCGACCGCCCGGCGCATCGCCGACGGCAATCTGGCGGAACGCATCCCCGCCGCCGACATGGATCGCGAGCTGGGCGAACTGGCCGACGTGCTCAATTCCACCTTTGCCCGCCTGGACGCCGCCTTCGCGCGCCAGCAGCAGTTCACCGCGGACGCCGCCCATGAATTGCGCACCCCCCTCGCCGTCATCCTCTCCGAAACCCAGACCGCCCTGCGGCGCGACCGCGCGCCGGAGGAATACCGCGATTCGATCCGCGCCTGCGAAGAAGCCGCCCAGCAGATGCGCCGGCTGTCCGATTCCCTGCTGGAACTGGCCCGGCTGGATGCCGCCGGCGAACAGGGCCAGCGGATCGATGCCGATCTGGCCCAGATCGCGGCGGATTGCACCGCGCAGCTGCGACCGCTGGCCGCGCAGCGGAACGTCCAGATCGAAACGGATCTGCGGCCGGCGCCGCTCGCCTGCCACCCCGACCAGATCGCCCGGGTGTTCGCCAATCTGATTTCCAACGCGCTGGAATACAGCCATCCGGAAGGCCGAATCCGCGTGACCACCGGCACGCCGGACGGAAAAACAACGGCGACCGTCGCGGATACCGGTATCGGCATTTCCCCCGCCGATCTTCCGCACGTCTTCGACCGCTTCTACCGGACGTCCCCGGCGCGCTCCCATTCGGCCGCACATGCCGGACTCGGTTTGGCGATTTGCAAAGCCATCGTCGAAACCCACGGCGGCCGGATCTCCGCTGCCAGCACGCCCGGCGCGGGCACCATCATGACGCTTTGCTGGCCTGCGGCCGGCGGAACGGCTTGACGCTGGCGCGCCGTTCTAGCGCAACTCGATCAGAGCCTCCGACAGCGCGCGCAGGAACTGCGCGTTTTCCTGCGCCGTCCCCACGCTCACGCGCACATGCTCCGGCAGGCCGAAGCCCGCCATCGGACGGACGATCACCTTGCGCTTCGTCAGCGCCGCCGTCAGGCCCGCCGCTTTCTGGAACGGGAACAGGATGAAATTCGTGACGGATTCCACCGGGTCCAGCCCCAACTTCCGCATGCCGTCCATCAACTGGGCCCGCCCCGCGACCAGCATTTTGCGCGTCGCGTCCAGATGCGCGTCGTCCTCCAGCGCGGCCACCGCGGCAGCCTGCGCCATCGCGTTCACGTTGAACGCCTGGCGCACCTTGTTCAGCAGGTCGATGCCGTCCGGCTGCGCCATCGCGTAGCCCACCCGCAGTCCCGCCAGCCCGTAGGCCTTGGAAAACGTCCGCAGCGTCACCACCGGCTTCTTCCCCGCCTTCACGTGCTTGAGCGTGTCCACCTGGTTTCGCGGGTCGACCAGCTCCATGTAGGCCTCGTCGAACACCGTCACCACGCTGGCCGGCACCGCGTCCACGAACCGGTCCACGTCCGCCTGCGACACCATCGTGCCCGTCGGGTTGTTCGGATTGCCCACCACGACGGCCTTCGTCCGCGGCGTGATCGCCGCGAGCATCGCGTCCAGATCGTGCGTCATCCCCTTCATCGGCGCTTCGATGCATTGGCAGTGGTACAGCGACGCCACCAGCTTGTAGACCACGAAGGAACGCTCCGAGACGACCCAGTTGTCGCCCTTGTCCATGAACGCATGCGCCAGCAGCACGGCATGCTCGTTGCAACCGCAGCCCAGCATCGTCATGTCGTCGGAAATCCCGTACTTCTTCGCGATGGCCTGCCGCAGATAGAACGAACCGCCGTCCGGATAGAGGTGCATCTGGGGAATCGCCTTCCTCATCGCTTCCTGCGCCTTGGGCGAAGGTCCCAGCGCATTTTCGTTCGACGCCAGCTTCACGATGCCTTCCACGTCGCCCAACCCCAGTTCGCGCGCCACCTCTTCGATGGGGCGCCCGGGCTGGTACGGGCGCTGCGACGCGATCCAGGAATTCGCCAACGGTGCAAACAGGCTCATTCTTCTTCCTCCTCATCCTCATCGTCGTCGTCATCGTCGAATTCGTCTTCGTCCTCGTCGTCGAACTCGTCGTCTTCGTCCTCATCAAATTCGTCTTCGTCGTCCTCGTCGCCCCCGACGATGTCTTCCGCCGACAGTTCTTCGCGCTCGATGGGCTCTTCCTCGTCCGCGACGCCGTCCGCCACGGCTTCCGCGGCCACGGCTTTTTCAACCCCTTCGAGTTTCATCTGGTTCGGATCTTCCGGGGCCATTTCCGGCGTTTCCGCCGCCTTCGGCGCGCGTGCGCGCGCCTGTTCCGCCTCCAAGCGCCGCAGTTCGTCCGTTCCCGGCAGGTCGTCGAGGCTCTTCAGCCCGAAATGCTCCATGAACTTCTGCGTCGTGCCGAACATCCACGGCCGGCCCGGCAGCTCGCTGCGGCCCACCACGCGGACCAGCTGCATCTCCAGCAGGTTCCGCAGGATCGCGTCCACGGCCACGCCGCGCACCGCTTCGATTTCCGAACGCACGCACGGCTGCCGGTAGGCCACGATCGCCAGCGTCTCCAGCGCCGGCAGCGACAGCCGCGCCCCGCGCCCCTTCTGCAGCATCGTCCGCAGCCACGGCCCGCAGTTCGCGTCGTTCTCCAGCCGGAAACCGCCCGCCACTTCGATGACGTGGAAGCCCGTCTTGCGCTCGGCCAGCTCGCGCCCCAGCGCGTCCACCGCCTCGCGGATCAACGCTTCGTTCGCCTTGGCGAAATCGCTCGTGATGCCGCCGCGCCGTTCGGCGGTCGCGGCCAGCACGCGGCGGATCTCCGCCGTCGTCAGCGGCTCCTTGCGGACGAACAGCATCGCCCCGATGATCTGCTTCAGTTCCGGCAACGTAAAATCGTTCATCGTCGTTTCCTCACTCCCCGTCGCCCGCCGGCGCCGGGACTTCCTCCACCAGCGGCGGCACCAGCTCCACGATGCCTTCCGCCCGCTCGATGAAAATTTCCCCGTAGGTCTCGCTCTGCACCGCCCGCGCCTGGTTCAGCCGGATCAGTTCCAGCAGCGCCAAGAACGTGCACGCGATCTCGTGGCGCGAACGCATCCCTTCGAACATCCGCGAAATCGAAAACCGCTTCTCCCGCCGCAGGCGGTCGCCCAGCGTCTCGATCTTCTCCGCCACCGTGAAGCGCTCCGCGAAGATCTCCCGCAGCTCCTCGCTCTTGACCTTCTTCAGCGCCTCGCTGAACGCGCTGATCAGGTCGAACAGCCCCACGTCGTGCAGCGCCACCTCGGACGTCGTTCCGTCCAGCACCGCGTCCGCCCCGTCGCGGCCGAAGATGTCCTCCCGCCGCAGTTCCAACGCTTCCAGATGCAGCGCCGCATCCTTGAATTTCTTGTACTCGACCAGCTGCCGCACGAGGTCCCAGCGGGGATCCTCTTCTTCCTCTTCCAGTTCCGGCCGGTCTTCCGCCGGCAGCAGCATGCGGCTCTTGATCATCATCAGCGTCGCCGCCATCACGAGGAATTCCCCCGCGACGTTCAGGTCCAGCATCTTCATCAGCTCGAGATACTGCACGTACTGCGTCGTGATGGTCTCCATCGGGATGTCGTGGATCTCGAGCTCTTCCTTCTTGATCAGGTAGAGCAGCAGATCGAGGGGGCCCTCGAACACCTCCAGCTTGACCTTGTATTCCTCTTCGTGCGCCATGGGACGGAGAAATTCCTAATTCTTCATTCTCAATTCTTCATTTCGGACGGGACCGGCCCGGTTCATTCCAATCCGACGGCCCGCCGCGCTTTCCGCAGCGTCTCGCTGGCGAGCGCCCGGGCTTTCGCCGCGCCCTGCCGCAGGACGTTTTCGACGTAGTCCGGGTTGGCGGCCAGTTCGGCGCGCTTCGCCCGCATCGGCGCGAAATGAGCCTCGAACAGGTCCGCCAGCTCCTTCTTCGCCGTCCCGTAGCCCAGGCCCCCGGCCCGGTACCGCGCCGCCAAGTCCGCCTGCTGTTCCGGCGTCGCGAACAGCTTGTAGAGCTTGAACACGTTGCAGGCTTCCGGATCCTTCGGCTCCTCCAGCGCCTTGCTGTCGGTCACGATCCCCATGAACCGCTTCCGCGTCGCCTTCGGATCCCCGAAAATCTCGATCGTGTTGCCGTAGCTTTTCGACATCTTCTGGCCGTCGAGCCCCGGCACCACCGCCACGTCCTCCGAAATCTGCGGTTCCGGAATCGTGAACGTCTCCCCGAACGCGTTGTTGAACTTGATGGCGACGTCGCGCGTCACCTCGACGTGCTGCTTCTGGTCCTTGCCGACCGGCACCACGTTGGACTGCACGATCAGGATGTCCGCCGCCATCAGCACCGGATAGGCCAGCAAGCCGTGGTTCGGGGCGATGCCCTTCGCCAGCTTGTCCTTGTAGGAATGGCAGCGTTCGAGCAGCCCCAGCGGCGTCACGTTGGAAAGCAGCCACGCCAGCTCGTGCACTTCCGGCAGGTCGCTCTGCCGGTAGAACGCCGTCCGCTCCGGATCCAGCCCGCAGGCCAGGAAATCCAGCGCCACGTCCCACGTCCCCTGCCGCATCGCCGCGGCGTCCGCCACCGACGTCAGCGCGTGGTAGTTCGCGATGAACAGGTACGCGTCGCCCTTGTTCTGCAGTTCCAGGGCCGGCCGCATCATCCCGAAATAGTTTCCGATGTGCAGCTTGCCCGACGGCTGGATGCCCGACAAAATTCTCATCTCTTCGCTTTCCGATCTTCCTTGGACAAATAACCCGCGCATCCTACCGCCCCCTCCCCCCCGCGCAAAGCCAAAAGAGCGTTTCGGCGCGGAAACGCGCGGAGGCGCGGCCTCGCCGCGCCTCGTCGCCCCCTGTTGGCCCCGTTTACGCCCGCCGCGGCGGGTTGCCGGCCGTCACTTCGCCGCGGCGGCGTCCTGCTTCCGGCGCAGGCCGTTGATGACCTTGACCATCGCGAACACGGCGATCGCCACGATCAGAAAATCGACCACGGTCTGCACGAACGCCCCGTATTTCAGCGTCACCGCCGCCACTTCGGCGCCGGACGCGTCCACCGTGGCCGCTTTCAGCGTCAGGGCCAGATCCTTGAAGTCCACGCCGCCCAGCAACAGTCCGATCGGCGGCATGATCACGTCGTTCACCAGCGAGGTCACGATCTTGCCGAACGCCCCGCCGACGATGATGCCCACCGCCATGTCCACCATATTGCCCTTCACGGCGAATTCCTGGAATTCCTTCACGATGCTCATGCGACCTCTCCTTGTTTCGGCTTGGTTGATCGGGTTCTGCGCAATCCCCGGGAACCGGACAAAAAAATTGGAGCGAGCGATGGGATTTGAACCCACGACAGCCACCTTGGCAAGGTGGCGCTCTACCACTGAGCTACGCTCGCCCCTTTACAGGACGCGGGGAATCTATCACGTGCCCTCCCCCGCGCAACCCTTTTTTTCGCTCCACGTCAGAAAATCGGGATGTTGCGGCTCATCTTGTCCGCTACGATCTGCTCCATCGAATACAGCCCCGCCCCCTTGCCCACCAGCCACAGGGCCCCGAAAATCGCCCCTTGCCCGAACGCCGCCCGGCTGATGCTTTCGTGCACCAGGCGGATGGTCTGGTTCGGCAGCCCGAACACCACCTCGTGCCGGCCCACGATGCCCCCCACCCGGATCGAATTCACGTGCTTCGCCTTTTCCAGCCCGAGCACTTCCGCGATCTTCAGCGCCGTGCCCGACGTCTCCTGCTTTTGCCGGAAATGCTCCTCCACGATTTCGACGTCGGCGTGCGGCGCGATTTTCAGCAGCACCTGGGACGCCACCAGCAGGAAGTTGATGCCCAGCGTGATGTTCGGCGACACCAGCACCGCCGTCTTCTTGGCCATCGCCTTCAGCGCCGCGAGGTCTTTCGGGCCGTACTTGGAAATCGCCGTGATGATTTTGACGCCCAGTTCCGCCGCCGGCGCGTAGTTCAGATATCCCTGCGAACTGGAGAAATCCACCAGGACGTCCACCGGGTTCTTCGCGAAAAACCGCGGGCCCGCCTTGGCCACGCAATGGATCTTGCCCTCGTTGAACTCGTACCCCAGCAGGCGGCTGGCGTACTTTTCGGCGTTGGTCCGGGTCCGCTTGATCACCCAGACCAACTCGAAGCGCTCGTCCTTGATGAATTCGTTGGCGACCAGTTTCCCGGTCTTTCCGAATCCAAACAGCCCAATCCGGATTTTTTTCATCTTGTTCACCTCTCCGTGACCAAGTTCCCCGGCTCCGCCACTTCTGCCTATATCTTCGTGGATTTTGTATCGGAATTGCGCGGCAGGCAAGCCCTTAATCCGCCGGTTCCGTCAGAGGCTTTCGTTCTCGGGACGGTGCGCCCGGGAATTCCGTTCCGTCTCGGCGCGCGAGCCGTTCGCGTAGCAGTACGCGCACAGATGCGGACAAGTCCGATAGCGGCCGACGTCCTTGCTGGCGAGGCAGCCGCAGGCCTTGCGCTGGCCCTTGTCTTTCCGCGCCGCGCGCGAACCCAGGAATTCCATCAGCGGCACGTCGTCCGGCCACAACCGCGCCAGAAGTTCGCCGTCCACGCACCGGTTGTGCGCGACGCCGTACGCCGCGAGATCGATCTCCTCCGCGCAGGTCGCCAGCGCCAACCCGTGCCGCCGGTTGAGATCCGCCAGCCCCCGGGCGAAGGCTTCCATCTCCTCGCGGGTGCCTTCGCGAGCCGCGATTCCCGCGCGCGCCAAGTTGCGCCGCACCGCCGGATAGCGCTCGAGATCCGCGAAGCTGAACACCAGCTTGCGGGTGTGGCTCGCCAGTTGCGGCATGAGCCGCGCGGTTCGTTCCAGCCATTCCGCCACGCCGAGCCGGTCGGTCCGCAGCAGCGGATCCAGGCGCCAAACCACCCGCTCCGGCCCCAGCCGGTCCGCCAGCCGCCGAAACCGGTCGATCCGCTCCGCCAGCTGCGGCAGCCGCGGCTCGAGCCCTTCCGCCTCGTAGTCGTTCAGCGTGTATTGGAAATAATAGCGGAAGCCGCGCCGATCCAGTTCGTCCAGATGCCGCTCCAGACCCGCCGGATCTTTCGACCAGAACACGATGGCCCGCGTCTTCGCGACGGAGATCGTTTGAACTTGCGTCGGCCGGAACGGATTCCGCCACCGGAAAAACCCCGCGCGGATCCGGTTCATGAACCAGTCCGCATAGAATGCCGGCACGTCCGTGGCCCGGCTGGCGGACAGGACGACCGGTTCGAGGACGTCGCCTGCACCCGGGACCGCCATGCCCCCTCCTACTTGACCAGATAGACCAGCTTCTGGGGTTGGCCGTTGCGTTCCACGTCGATGACGACCGCGCCCAGGCGGTCCTGGACGAATTCGCCGATGAAATATTCGGCGCGGCGCTGGCTGGTCATGCGCATGGAATTGACCTTGCGGACGACGTCGCCGTCTTGCAAGCCCACCTGGGTGTAGAAATCCTTTTCGCCCCGCGCGACGTTCAGGCGGTAGCCGGCCACCTTGCCGGCCTCGTCGCGGTCGGGTTCCATGGCGTCGAACAGGCCCACCAGGCGTTCGGGGTTGTCCATCATCTCCTGATAATAGTCCAAAACCGCCTGCTTGTTGATTTCCCAGCGCGTTTCGCCCACGCGGTTGCCGAAGCGGGTGGTTTCGAGGATCTGGGACGGCGCCGGCGCCGGCGCGCCCGCGGTCCCGCCCTTGCCTTGGCCCGCCAGCGAACCGGCCGCCAGAACGATCGTTTCTTCGTGCCGGCCGTCGGAGAGCACCACGTGGTCGGCGGCCACGCGGACTACGCGGGCGGCCCCCATGTCTTCCCCTTCGCCGGCCAGGACCTGCCGCTGCTCCTGCAGATCGTCGAGAATGGCGCAGCGGTTTTCGGAAGCGGCGGCCGTCGGATCGGACAGGATCAGGAAAACGCCGGCCAGGCGATAGCGGGCCGCCAGCGCGCCGACCGGCGCGGGCGGGGCCAGCGGAGCGCCCGAGCGAAACGATTTCCACGTCTCCGCGTCCAGCGCCGGCCAGCGGAACGGTTCCGGAGCGCTAGTCGCCTCCCCCGTCGAGGCGGCTTCCGGCGTCCGCGCGGCCCACAGGCCGACCGCCAGGCGAAGCGCCAGCAGCGCCGCCAGCGCCCACAGCGCCCGCGCCGCCCACGTCCATCCTTTGTTCGCCATCGCCATCTGCACGTTCCCGAAAAAGTTTTGACAGCCGGAACTCCGGGCGAATAAGCCGGATTCTGTCGCCCGCTTGCGCGGGCCCGGTCATTTGTCTGCGCGATCAACCCGGAACCGCCGCGCGTCGCCGCGCTTCGGGACGGGCCGCCCCTGCGGTTCCCTATTTGATCTTGCTCCGGACGGGGTTTGCCTTGCGCGGGACCTCTCGATCCCGCACGGTGGTCTCTTGCACCGCCGTTTCACCCTTACCTGGGCTCGCCTTGCGGCGCGCCCGGGCGGTTTGGTTTCTGTGGCACTTTCCTTTCCCTTCGTTTGCCAAAGGGATTCCGCATCGTTGCCAACGCGGACATCCTGCCCTATGGAGTCCGGACTTTCCTCCGGCGGACGCGCTTGCGCACCCCGCCGGCGACCGGCGCCCGGAGCCCCGGCTGTCAAAGATCCTAAAAATCGTCCGGCGGTCGTCCGCCTAGGACCCAAGATACAACATCCGCCCGCAAAAGTCGCACAGCGTCAGCGAATCCGGCTTCCGCGCTTCCACCACCTGCGAAGGCGACAGCTTCATGTGGCAGCTGCCGCACGTGCCGTGTTCCACCAGGGCGATCGCCGCGTCCCGCTGCTTGGCGAACAGCCGCTCGTAGCGGGACAGCCAGACCGGATCGACGTCCGCCGCCAGGACCTTGCGTTCCTCTTCCTTGCGCTTCAGTTCGTCGCCCAGCCCGGCGCTGCGCACCATGAATTCCTGGATTTCCCCGTCGACCCGGACCTGTTCTTTCGCCAGCGCTTCCTGGCGGCCCTTCGTGGCCGCGGTCGCTTCTTCGACGGCTTCCATCGCCGCCAGTTCCTGGTCCTCGAGCGCCCGGATGCCCTGCTGGGTCGCGGCCACTTCCTTCTCGAGCGCCTTGTATTCCACGTTGCTTTTGATCTGGAGCTGCTGGTCGCGGTATTTCTTGACCTGCTGCCGCGCGGCTTCGATTTCCCCTTCCAGGCGCTTGATGGCCGCCTTCGCCTCCAGCAGCACGTGTTCCGCCTGGGCCTGCCCCTCCTTGTGCGCATCCAGGCGCGATTCGATCTGCTGTTTCCGCAACGGAATGTCTTCCATTTCCTTGCGCAAACGCCGGATTTCCTGGTCGCATTCCTGCAAAACCAATAGTTGCTCGATCGCTTTCGCCACGCCTATCCCTCGCTTTTCTTCCAGCCAAACAAAGAACTGTCCCGGTGGTTATACACCCCCTTCCCCGGCGCTGGCAAGCCTTCCGGCCCGCCATTTTCGCCATTGACTCCCCCCGGGCCCGCCCGTATAGTGCGCCGCTTTGATGAGTTCCCGCACGCAGTCTGGAGGCCCCGCATGAACGCGACGTATTTGGAAAAGGCGAAAGAACGGATGCCCAACATCCCGTTGCTGGTCAACGTGGTTTCGAAGCGCGTCCGCCAGCTCAACGCCGGCCAGCGCCCCCTCATCAAGCCCGACACGCTGGACATGGACCACCTCGATCTCGCCCTCAAGGAAATCGCCGAAGGCAAGCTGTCCGCCGAACTCGGCGCCTTCACGAGCCCGCGGGCCGACCGGGGCGGCAGCTCCCTGCTCGCCTTGTAAGGCGCTTCCCGCGCCATGACCCCTCGGCAAGAGGCCGGCTCCGGCGCGCTGGCCACCAACCGCAAGGCCCGCCACGAGTTCCACATCCTGGACTCCTGGGAAGTCGGCCTGTCCCTGACCGGCGGCGAAGTCAAAAGCTGCCGCGCCGGCCAAGCCAGCCTCGCCGAAGCCTACGCCGCCTTCGACAAAGGCGAACTCTTCATCTACGGCATGCGCATCCAGCCCTACCTTGCCGCCAAGTCCGGCTTCAATACCCACGAGCCCGACCGCCCCAAGAAGGTCCTCATGCACCGCCGCGAGCTCGACCGCCTCGCCGGCACCCTCCAGCTCAAGGGCCACGCCCTCGTCCCCCTCAAGCTCTACCTCGCCCGCGGCAAGATCAAGCTCGAGCTCGGTCTCGGCAAGGGCAAGCTCCTCTACGACAAACGCGAATCCCTCCGCCGCAAAACCGACGAACGCGAAGCCGCCCGCGAGATGAGACGGTAGGGGGTTCAACGGTTCAGCGGTTCACGGTTCACGGTTGGGACCGAGTCCGATCCGGCTGCTCACTTGAAGATTGGATATTGGTCATTGAACATTGGACATTGAGATTTCCCCCATGAAAAAACGCCTCCCCCCCCAAGAACTGACCGTCCGCACCGAAAAAATGGTCTACGGCGGCCAAGCCCTCGCCCGCGCCGACCGCTTCGTCGTGTTCGTCGACGACGCCCTGCCCAACGAAACCGTCCGCGCCCGGCTCTACAAGAAGAAGAAGCAATTCGCCTTCGGCCGCGCCGTCGAAATCCTCGAGCCCGCCCCCGAGCGCATCCCTTCCGACTGCCCCTGGACCGGCGACTGCGGCGGCTGCACCTTCCGCCACTGCGCCTATCCCGCCCAGCTCCGCTTCAAGAAAGAAGTCCTCGTCGAATCCCTCCACGGCGTCCCCGGCGCCCAGGAACTCGTCCGCGACGTCGTCCCCGCCGAACAGACCACCGACTACCGCAACAAAATGGTCTTCAGCTTCGGCGCCACCATGGAAGGCGAGCTGCGCCTCGGCCTGCACCGCCGCGGCAGCTTCATGCACATCATCCCGGCGGATACCTGCTGGCTCCAGTCCGAAGGCTCCCGCGAAATCGTCCGCCGCGTCCTCGCCCTCGCCAAGCAGATGAACGTTCCCGCCTTCCACGAAATCAAAAAGACCCCCGGCCTCCGCTCCCTCACCATCCGCGAAGCCCGCGGCACGAACCAGCGCATGGTCGAACTCGTCACCACCACCGCCTATCCCGGCCTCGCCGAGCACCTCCTCGCCATCCTCGAAGACCTCGTCGACGTCCTCTACTTCTCCATCGACACCAACATCTACGGCTCCCCCCGGCCCGAAAAACGCACCGTCCTCAAAGGCTCCGGCGCCATCGAGGAAATCCTCAACGGCCTGCGCTTCCGCATCGGCCCCGACACCTTCTTCCAGAGCAACACCGCCCAGGCCGAAAAACTCTTCACCCGCCTCCGCGAACTGGCCGTCCGCCACGGACGCCCCGCCGTCGCCCTCGATCTCTTCGCCGGCACCGGGCCCATCGCCCTCCATCTCGCCGCCGTCGCCGACCGCGTCGTCGCCGTCGAAAGCTGGGAACCCTCCGTCGCCGCCGCCCGCGAAAACCTCGCCCTCAACGACGTCCAGAACGTCGACGTGCTGGCCGCCGACGTCAACGAAGCCCTGCCCCCCGGCATGCCGGAAAAGGTCGATCTCGTCGTCGTCGATCCGCCGCGCCCCGGCCTTTCCCCCGAAGCCATCGCCTGGATCGCCAAGCTCGAGCCCGCCACCATCCTCTACGTCTCCTGCAACCCCGCCACCCTCGCGCGCGATCTCAAGCTCTTCCTCCAATCCCCCTACCGCCTCGAAGCCGTCGAACCTTTCGACCTCTTCCCCCACACCTTCCACGTCGAAACCCTCGCCCTCCTCCACCGGAATTCCTGATCCCCGCCGAACGCCCTCCCTGCGCCACAAATCGCGGCTGCCCCGTTTTTCCCTCTTAGACCCCCGCCACCTCGCGTGACGGGTGAATCAGGTCCGCTCATCCATAAAACCGAAGCAGGAAAACAGGAAATGCTCAGGAAAACAGGATGAATCCCCCTTTCCCATCCTGTTGTGCTGAAATCCCCGTTTTAGGGCTATTTTCAGAATACCGCGGCCGCTCCATCCCCCGACGGGATCGTCGGGGGCTCCAAAGACATGTATCCCGTGGCTGCTTGGTGCCGGGACGACCTCGTCCCGGTCGACCGCTTCCAGCCCCCATATGCGTGGATTTGCGTCCATTTGCGGTCCAGATCGCCGTTTTCGGCCCATAATCCAACCGCAAATGGACGCAAATGGGACCTGATTACCCCAAAAACCGCCTTTCTGGGTCCGCCGAGCGTCCGCTCGACCATTTTTTGCCCCCCATTTTGCGTTTTATCGCGGTTTGGACCGTTTCATGGCCCCAAAAAGCCATTTTCGAGGCATTTCGACCCGTTTTGAGCCCCCTCCGCCGCCTTGACCGCCCCTCCTTCCCCGCCTATCATGGCATCCAACGGAATGAACCGCTGTCGGCAAAAAAATAACTCGTCGTTCGTTGAATAAATACTGTTCGAGGGAAAGAATGAAAAAGGCAACCATACTGCTCCTCGCAATGGCGCTAACCGGTTGCTCTAGCATTCATAAAGTTACGCCAGAGAAATTCCAGACAGACCTACAAGTTGTGAACTCTTTCTACTGGTACGAATACATCGGCCAGGCCGATGGCAAAGCGTATGTCCTGCGAAAACGCCCTCCTCTCATCGGAAAAGAAATGAAGCAGGACATTATTTTTACCGAAGTAAGGGCACTCAACCCCGCATTTTTAAGGCAACTGGAAGAATCCAAGAAACCGAAATAGAAAGACCGCCAAGAAGGCATTGGCGGCCATCGGCCGCAAGTCGCCTCCGCCTGAACCGCGACGCCCAAATCATTTCGGAGATTTCATGAACGCGTTTTTCCGAATCTTTGGAGCAGGCCCGCTGGGCGTTCTGCTCACCCTCGCTCTTATCGGTCTCGCCTTGTGGTGCCAGAACCGTTTTCCTGCCGGCACCCTGGGGCTTTCGCCGCAGGTCCGATACGGGGTCCTGATCGTCGCGGGTCTGGGCAACTTGGCCGGGGTCGTCTGGTCCTTCCGTTCCCTCCCGGTGGCTCAACGCGGCCACGGCTTATGCACGGGAGGCGCCTATCGCTGGGTGCGCCACCCGCTCTACGCATCGTTCATTTCCCTGGGTGCGCCCGGCGTCGCCGTCTTCCTCGACCATTGGATTTGGCTCCTCTGGATCGTGGCGCTCCACGTGCTCTGGCATCTCGTCATCGCCGTGGAAGAAAAGGGCATGGTCGCCCAATTCGGCGATGAATATGTGGCGTACGCCAAGCGCACGGGTCGTTTCATCCCCCGCCTGTGGTAAAAAACGCGCCTGATTCCACTGAACGCCCTCTCCGCACCACAAATCGCGAAAAGGTCCGGATCCGCTCACACCAAGACACAAAGCCGCCAAGGGACACAAATCGCAGCTTCTCCGTGCCTTCGCGCCTTCGTGCGAGACGATAATCCGGAAAATCCGACCGCAAATGAACGCGGAGGGACGCAAATGGGGCCCGCCGCCATCAAAACCGTCCTTTCTGGGTACGCCGAGCGTCCGCTCGGCCATTTTTTGCCCCCCATTTTGCGTTTTATCGCAGTTTTGGCCGTTTTAGGGCCCCAATAAGCCATTTTCGAGGCATTTCGACCCGTTTTGAGCCCCCTCCGCCGCCTTGACCGCCCCTCTTTCCCCGCCTACCATGTCATCCAACGGAATGGGCCGCTGACAGCATAGGGACAACCTGAAATTCAGTGAATAAATCCTCATGGCCATAAGAGAAATACAAAATGAAATACCCGAGTCTATTGTCGTTATTTCTTAAACGCCGAGTTTCTCCTGAACAGGTGGCATCCGCATCCAAGAATCATTTTCAGGTTAATTGTGACTTTATCTTGCCCAGATTACCCGACAAGGAGCTCACTGTTGATGATCAAACAGATTGGATTACACAATGCGAACTGACGCTGGGGACTTCACTCGGGATCCAAAATGTATTTGTCGTGCTTTCCCCAGAAATGATCGGGCCCAATTACGACCTTTTCAAAGGAATGGTCAAGGCCTGCAAAGGAATATCAGATTGTAGCGGAAATATCTCTAACAGATCGATAGTGAATATCATGCTAGACGGGATACCAGATAAAACACATCGCGCAATAATGCGCTACCTTTTTGAATTTTATCTGGAATCTCAAAAGCTGACATTTTCCAGCAAGCGGCTTTGCGATTGGATTCTATCACGCAGGATCGGAAACAATGCGCCACAGGCACAGTTGGGGTTGGTTTTATATTTCTCCATGAACCAGTACCACGATGCACATGCTTAAATGGACCGCACTTTTTCAAGCCATGAAAACGACAATCGGCTACCAAGGATCTACACAATTGCGTCAAACTACCTGACCTGTTTTACTGGGCACAATCCACATGAGTAACAATGGTACTATATATTTCTTGATCAACTCCGCCATGCCTGGCCTTGTTAAAATTGGCCGCACTGCTGGAACCATTGAGACCAGGCTTCGACAACTTTCTGCTACTGGGGTTCCGCAACCATTTCAAGTCGTTGCAACATTCCAGGTCACTGAACCCGATACTTGTGAAAAATCGATACATGATACGCTGGCATCTTATCGGCCAAACAAGAATCGCGAGTTTTTTAACGGCCCGGTACACAAGTTAATAGAATTAGCCCTTCCGATAATTGGCAAACATCTATGTGCGCCAGACAACAACACTCTTAATCAGACACCCGGGCAGACGCCAGACGAAGATGATATATATTTTATGCAGTATTTGCTCCATGACGGTTATGAGGAAGGGATTCCGATGGGGACAAAACAGCTTGTCGAACATCACCTCAAATACGCTCCTCTTGAATTGGAATACAAGCTGCTAAAGCTAGCTGATATGGGGATGATTGAGCGTCATAACAAGGGTCGATCCGGCATGAGCACATGGAGCCTCACGCCTACCGGACTGAAGTTTTTGTTTGAGAGCGGTAATGTTCTGTATGATCTAATCGAAGAAGAACGACCGAGTGCCCAAGGGGGTGCAGGGTACGCGCCACAAGGTGCCGGATCCCCTGCCCACTGACGTTAAGCCGCGATTCCCCTCGCCGGGAGCGGGGGGGATTTTAGGCGAGGCGGCGGTAGACTTCCCAGGTTTGGCGCGCGGTTTCTTCCCAGGTGAATTTCCGGGCCTGTTCGAGGCCGGCGGCGCGCAGGTGCGCGGCGCGGGCGGAATCGTTCAGCACGCCGCGGATGGCGGCGGCCCAGGCTTCGACATCATATCCCTCCACCCATGCGACGGCATCGCCGAGCACTTCGGGCAAAGAACTGTTCCGCGCGGAAACCACGGGCGCGCCGCGGCCCATCGCTTCCAGCGGCGTGAAGCCGAACCCTTCGTAGCGCGTCGGAAACGTAAACGCCGCGGCGCCGGCGTAGAGCGCCGAGAGCTGCGCGTCGCTCAGGTGCTTCAGCAGCTTGATCCCGCCCTTGCGCGGCGATTCGGCGATGGCCTTCAGCGTGGGCCCAGTCTTCCAGCCGAGTCCGCCCGCCAGCACGAGATCGCCGTCGAAGTCCCGCAGCGCTTCGTAGATCTTCACGAGGAACGGGATGTTCTTGCGCGGTTCGATCGTGCCGACCATCAGCAGGTACGGCTTGTCCAAGCCCAGGGCGCGGCGCGCGGCCGCGGCGGCTTCCGGCGCGGGCGGCGGACCGAACTTAGGCAGGCCCAGCCAAACGGGGAACACCTTTTCCGCCGGCACGCGCAGCAGCTCGACGATCTCGCGCGCGGAGAACCGGCTGTCGGTCAGGATGGCGTCGGCGCGTTCGGCGGTGGCGTGGATTTCGGCGGAGAGCCAGGCGAGATTCTTGGCTTCCGTCGTTTCGGGCATGCGCAGGAAAGACACGTCGTGGATCGTCACGACGGATTTCCGTCCGCGCCCGAGCGGCGGGCGGATGAAGTTGGGAAAGTGGTAGAGGTCGGCTCGGCCCGCGAACCATTCGTAGGGCGGAAAGCCGAGGCGCTTCCACGCGGCCTGCGCGACGCGGCCGGGCAGCCAGCGGCACGAGCGCAGCTCCACGCCCGGCGGCGCGGCGTCCAGGCCGGTGCGCTTGAAGTCGAAATAGAACGCCGCCAGCTCGTCCGCGCCCGCGGCGGCCCCCAGATGGAAAAGCAGTTCGCGCACGTAGCGCCCCACGCCCGCGCGCTGGCCCAGCGCCGCCTGGATGTCCATGCAGACTTTCATGCCCATCCTTATACTCTCTTTCCTCCTGAAAAAGAAGACCTCCGTCGATCAAACTCCGCCGCCGGCGAATTATGTTATTTATAAATATCATATATGTTATTTATAAATATCATAAAAACGTCCGGCCATCCGAGAACGGCATCCGTTGGGCGGTTTCGCGCTTGCGAAGATGCAATTGACATTGTTTTTCCCGGTGATTTTTCGCATTCTTTTGGCATGGATGAACCCACGCCCCAACCCCCGCCGCCGACCGGCCGGAAGAAGATCCGCCTGACGAAATCCGAAGTCTATGCCATGCAGATTTCTTCGCCCCGGAAGAAGCGCATCGCGTTCGGGCTGGTCGGGTTGCTGGTGCTGGCCGCCTTGGGCAACGTGCTGTGGTATTTCCAGGACAGCTGGTTGCCGTATTGGTTCCCGGCGGACGAGGCTCCGGCGGACGCAACGCAACCCGTCGAGGCGGAATCGACGGCGCCCGCGGCCTCCGCGGAGCCGGCGGCCGGCGTTTCGTCTCCCGCGCCGGCCGCCCCGATCGCGCTGGATTTTCTTTCCGCCGCCGCTTGGGACCACCCCCAATTCATCTTGGGCGTGCGCCTGTTCAACCAGGCGCTGGACCGCTACCGCGCCTACCAGCGCGACCGCCGGCCGGACGGCCAGTTGAAGCTGATCGAAGACGGCGCGCTCCAGGCGGCCGTGGCGTTCAACCAGATCCGCGCCGAAGCCCCGGCCGCGGTGCCGCTCGCCGAATATATCGCCCGCTGCCAGAAGCTGGCGCTGGAAGCCCGGAATTTCGGCCGGCCGGCCGCGATTCCCGCGCCGGCCCCCGTCGTCAAGGCGCCCCCCCGGCCGACCGCGCCGCCGCTTAAACCCGGCGAGGCTTGGCAAGACCCCGACTATCTCGAGGGCGCGAAGCTGTTCAACCAGGCCTTGCAGCAGTACAAGCAGTTTCTCGACGACAAATCGCAAGTGGACTTGCTCAAGTCCATCGAGGAAACCGCGTTCCAGGCCGCGAAGAAATTCGAGGCGATCCAAAGCGTCGCGCCTACCAACGTCCCCGTCGGCGACCATATTTCGAAATGCTACCGGCTGATTTCCGATTGTCGGCGCCAGAACCTGGAATTCGGATCGGCGCCGGAAAACGACAGCCCGGGCTCCCGCGGCAAGGTCGTCGGCCCCAACCGGCGTCCCGCGCTCCCTGCCTACCAGCCGCCGGCGCCTTAAGCCCGGTCATCCCGAGCTTGTCGAGGGATCTCCGTCATGGCCGATCGCGACAGATGGGGACCATGCGCGAGATGTTTCGACTCCGGCGCAATGCGCCTTCGCTCAACATGACCCCGGCGGGTCAGATCCGCGTGCCGGGGGGTATGACCGTCTTCTTGGGGATGACGATGACGCCGTCCTGCACGGTGTAGAGATCCGTCACGACGTCGTCTTTGCCGTCGGGCGTGATGTAGCAGCCGTCGCCGATGCGCGCGTTCTTGTCGATGATGGCGTTGCGGATGAAGCAATCGCGGCCGACGCCCATCGGGATTTCCCCTTCGGGCACGTCTTTCTTGTCGTAGTAGTCCGCGCCCATCATGACCGTGTGCTCGATGACGCTGCCTTCGCCCACCTTGGCGCGGACGCCGATGATGGAGCGCAGGATGCGGTGGCCGGAAATGATGCAGCCTTCGCTCAGCAGCGCCCGGTTCAGGTCGCAGCCGTTGATTTTCGAAGGCGGCAGATAGCGCATGTGCGTGTAGACCGGAGCGTTCGCGGCGTAGAGGTTGAACTGCGGCAGCGCTTCCGCCAGCTCCATGTTCGCCTCCCAGAACGCGCGAATCGTTCCGATGTCGCGCCAGTAGCCGTCGAACAGATAGCGATAGACCGAGCGGTTCTGGATGGCCGCGGGAATGATGTTCTTGCCGAAATCCTTGGCGTCGTTGTCCAGCAGCTCCAGCAGCACTTTCGTGTCGAACACGTAGATGCCCATGCTGGCCAGATAGCGCTCCGGGCCGGAACCGGGTTCGCGCAGTTCGTCCAGCGCCGGCGTGTTGCCCGGCTTCTCCACGAACCGGACGATGCGCCCCTTGGCGTCGGCCTGCATGATGCCCAGCGCCCCCGCCTCGTCGCGGCCCACCGGCTTCGTGCAGATCGTCACTTCGGCCTTGTTCCGGACATGCTCTTCCAGCACCGGGCGGAAATCCATCTGGTAGAGCTGGTCGCCGGAGAGGATCAGCACGTGGTCGGGCTGCCGGTCGAGCACGTAGCGCAGCCCCTGCCGCACCGCGTCGGCCGTGCCCTGGAACCACGATTCGCTGCCGGGCGTCTGCTGCGCCGCGAGGATCCGCACGAACCCGCTGTGGAACTGGTCGAACACGTAGGTGTTCTGCACGTGCTGGTGCAGCGACACGCTGTTGAACTGCGTCAGGACGTAGATGCGCCGGATGCCGCTGTTGATGCAGTTGCTGACGGGGATGTCCACCAGCCGGTATTTGCCCGCCAGCGGAACCGCCGGCTTGCACCGATCGCGCGTCAACGGCTGCAGCCGCTTGCCTTCGCCTCCACCCAACACCACGCCGACCACGTTCATCGTCTACCTCTTTGCACCTGGCCGCGGACGCTTTCCGTCCAGCCATCGAAAACAGTATCCGTTCCGGTTCCGGTCAAATCAACCGCAAAACGGCGCCGGTTTTACCGCGTTTTACCGGGCGCCGCCGCCCAACAGCCGCCAGAAGCGCTTCAGGATGCCGTCGCGCGACAGCGCCTGTTCCACCGGCGCCGCGCCGGCCGCCAAGGCGTCTTCGAGCTGCTTGCGGTTCTGCTGCGCCCGTTCCGCCACCAGCTGGCTCAGCTGTTCGACCAGCCCCGCGTGCTTGTCCAGAAGTTCCGCGAAATCCGCCGCCGGAATCTTCAGCAGCTCCGCCGATTCCTTTGCGGCGACGGCCGCCGTGCGCGGCAGACCCGTCACCAGGCTCATCTCGCCGACGACCGCGCCCGGCCCCAGTTCGAACGTCGTCGTCCGGCCCGATTCCCGGTGCGCGATGCGTCCTTCCAGCCGCCCGGACAGCACCACGTAGCAGCACGCGCCCGGCTCCCCCTGCCGGAAGACGGTTTCGCCCTGGCCATAAAGCTGGCTCGTCAGCCGGCCCGCCCACGCCGCCAATTCGGCGGCGGGCACGAGCGGCTGCCCGTCCGCGCCGGCCAGGACCTTCTTGGCGAACTCGCTCTGCAGCAGGCCCGCCGCCCGCCGCCGGGCTTCGGGGGCGTCCGCCGGCGCCGCCGGCGGGACGGCGCGCGACATGAAGTCGTTGA
>ERZ1645187.136-NODE-136-length-69117-cov-9.832238_pt1 | contig 69117 bp, 50 predicted proteins | sample MGYA00575352_ERZ1645187 | MGnify/ENA primary metagenome ERZ1645187 (study PRJEB40837, sample SAMN11349314) | freshwater sediment metagenome | isolation source: river sediment | host: Sediment | place: India: Wazaribad , New Delhi | collected 2017-02-21 ... | reverse complement strand
GGATCCGCGCCCGGCAACCGCGGCCACGGCATCCGCATCGAGACCTGCGTGGCCGACGAGGTCGGCATCACGTCCGGCAGCACGACGAACGAGGCCGGCAACGTGATCGTGAACAGCGCGGAGGACGGCGTGTCCGTGTTCCATTCGTGGCGGATCGGCATCGCGGGCAATACGATCGGCCACGAGCCGGGCGAGCCGGTGGCGGAGCCGAACCGCGACGGCGTGAACATGACCTTCTCGTCGAACTGCCTCGTCGGCCTGTTCAGCGCGGGGCCGGTGCAGGTTTTCCGCGGCAACGCCATCGCGGGCAATCTGCGCTACGGCGTCTACGATGGGTCCGGGCTAAGCAACTGGATCGGCGGAAACGCGATCGGCGTCATGGCCGACTTCGCCACGCCGCTGCCCAACGGCGGCGACGGCATCCGCCTGGTGGAAACGGTCGGCGACGAAATCGGCAACGGCTGGATGGAGGGCTACGAGGACGGCTACAACGTCGTTTCGTGCAACGCCTCCAACGGCATTGTCCTTTGGAGCGATTCGGGCGAACGGGCGGCCGACGTCCAGGGCAACTTCATCGGCACCGATCCGTCCGAAACGCTGGCGCTGGGCAACGGCGGAGCCGGCATCGTCGTCGAAGGCTCCGGCGGCAACCGCATCGGCTATGCCTGGGAGGACTGCAAGAACGTGGTCGTCGACAACGGCCAAGCAGCGGTTCGCCGGCGAGGAGGCGCGGCGCGGCTGATTCCGCCCAACGTGTGCGGCATCGAAATCCGGGGGAATGCGCCGACCAACGAGCTGCTGGGCAACTACGTGGGCGTGACGCGGGCGGGCTTGGCGATGGGGAACGCCGGGCACGGCATCTGGGTGTCCAACGCGCCGGCGGCCGTCGTCGGCGGGGCCGGCGTGAACTTTGCCAACTGGGTCGGCGCGAACGGCGGTTGCGGCATCCGCATCGAAGGTCCTTTGGCCGCCGGGGCCAAGGTGCTGGCGAACCGCGTCGGCGTGGCCCCGGACGGGATCTCCGACCGCGGCAACGCGGAGGATGGAATCGCGCTTCTTTCGGTGACGAACCCGATGGTCGGCTACGCGGGGGGGCGGGGCAACGTCGTGGGCTTCAACCGCGGCCACGGCGTCGTGGCCGTCGAATGTCCCGGCGCGGAGTTCATCGCCAACCGCCTCGGCGTGGACGCCAACGCGACGGCGCGGCAGGGCAACGCCGGATGTGGGCTGCTGGTGTCCAATTCGCCCGACTGCACGTTAGCCGGCAACGCCATCGGCGCCAACGGCGCGGAAGGGCTGCGCCTGTCCGGGCCGTCGTGCGCCGGGGCCGTCGTCTCGAACAACCTCGTCGGGATTTCGGCCGACGACGCGATCGATCTGGGCAACGCGGGCGACGGCATCGCGCTGCGCGGCGGCGACCGTAACCAGGTCGTGGGTTCCAACGTCGTGGCGAAAAACTTCGGGCACGGCATCGCGGTCTACGTCGGGGCGCGCAACAGGATTTTGGGCAACCGCGCTTTCGGCAACGCGCTCGCCGCCATCCACGTGGCCACCAACGAACCCGGCATGGAACCCAACGAGGGCATCCGGCCGCCGGTTTTCACCAACGCAACCACCAACGCGCAGTTCCGCGGCACGTTCGCGGGCAAGACCAACGAAGAATACGTGCTGGACGTCCACTACGCCTGGTTCACCAACGCCAGCGGCGCCCAGGCCCAGTTCCCGCTGGCCCGGACGAATTTCCAGACGGGGGCCGACGGCACCGCCGTTCTGGACGTCGCGCTGGCCGTGCCCGCGCCGTTCGGCAGCTGGCTGGCCGCGAACGCCACCGACACCAACGGCAACTCGTCGGCCTTGTCCCCGCCCGTGCGCGTGGTGGACGACGCCTTTGCCGCCTGGGCCGACGAGCGCGGCGTGCCCGTCTATCCCGATGGCCATCTCGACGACGACGGCTATTCCAACTTCGATGAGTACGTGGCCGACACCGATCCCCGCGACGGCGGTTCGTTCCTGCGCATGAACTGGGACGAAACCGGCGCGAACGTGCCCAACAGTTCAACGGGACGGCACTACGTCGTCGAAGGCTGCACCAACCTGCCGCTGGGCGTGTGGACCGCGCTCACGAACTTCCCGGGCACGGGCGGAAATTTCGTCGTCCAGGCCCCCCGCGATTTGATCGGCGGAGACCCGTTGGCCTTCGGGCTGCGGGTCAAGGCCGGCCTGCCCCCATAGCCGGAATTTGGCCAGTTGGGCGACGACGTCCGCCCAAGCCTGGCGATCTGCGTCAGTCGTTGCGGCGTCCGCCGAGCAGGCCGGCATCGAAAGAAAAAGTGCGAAATTGTCGCTGGAACTGGATCTAGCCGACATACACCGGCGTGTGGACGAATTAGAAGGCCTGAAGGGATCCTTCGTTCGCCGGGCTGAATGAGGGGAAATAAGTGCTTATGACTGAAGCCAAGCCAAAGGCGAGGCGCAGGGCCAAGAGAGCCTGATCGGCGCTATCCTATCTGCCTGATCCGGGGCGGTGGAACGCATTCGACGATTGCAAGCAGCCTGCTCGACAATATGCGGCTCAATGCTGGGTGAGTACTCCCGTGCTTGCGGTTCCTAGGCCTTCGCGTACCGGAGCCACAGGAAATCCCGATCCAGGCGCTTCATCGTTTTGAGCCGGAACCTCGTGCTCTTGCGCTTGGTGTCGGGGCCGTCGGCGTCGAAGACCGTGGGGATGCCCGTCCGGCCATCGGCGACGGGGGCCAGAACGAGACTCAGCTCGTCGATAAGGCCCGCCCTCAGGAAGGAGCCGTTGACCGTCCCGCCGCCGTCGATCCGCACCCGCTTGATGCCAAACAGCCGGTTCAGCTTCTCCAGCACGAGCCGGAGGTCCAGCGACGATTCCCCGCCGAAGACGTAGGAGACGTTCTTGGAGCGTAGGTGGGCTAGGTACTCGGCCGGCACCTTCTCCGTGAGCACTTCGATGACGTGCTCGGTGGATACCATGTTGGAGTCCCAATGGCATTTGCCGGAGGGATCGATGGCGACCGCATAGGTCTTAGCCTTGTGGCTTCCGACGAAGTCCGTCTTGGAGATGCGGAATGGCCCGGCTAGCTTCCGGTGCGGCCTGTGGCTTGAAAACTCCTCCATGGTCCGGCGCCCGACCAGCCAGGCATCCGCCTGGATCTTGGACGCCGGGCCCTCGAACATCGGGGACAGGTTGCCCATCCCCCAGTTGCCCGACATGATCCGGCCATCCAGGGAACCCATGATGTGGCAGACGACGTACGGTTTCATGCGGCGGTCCTTTCTGGCATTGAGGTTGGCACCTTGCTTCGGTGCCTTATACCATGTTGGGCTGGATGGGTGAAACTCTGGTTGGTTTGATCCGATGGGGGTTGCCGTGGACCGGATCAACCGGGCGCACGGCTGTGATGCCGTCCACTGCGCCGGCGAAAGTCTGGGGGGCGGTTACGGATGCGGCAGAAGCTCAAGTTGGCGGCCAGCACGACGGGTAGGACGGGGCTTCCGGCGGTTAAGGCGTAGGGCAGTTGGGACAATTTGGGATGTCAGGTCCAGTCTGGCTTTTAGGCTGGAAGGAGATGGAAGGGCTTGCTACCTTCCGGCACATGGACGCTTATAGTAAGGAGCATGCGGAAGATACAGCCAGATTGATGACCCTGGTCGAGCGGGAAACCGGCTATCGCGTCACGGTTGGCACCGCCGAAATCGAGAATGCCGACGCCGAAATGGTCTCCGCTGCGCCCTCACACCCCGCGCATATGATCAAGGTGTCCACCCGCTGCCTGCCCGTGGCGGATTATATCGTCGCCTCGCAGTGCGTCATCATCCTGACGCTTTGGTCCCATCCGCAGGGCGTCCCCATGTTCCGCACCGTGCCCGAGAAGGTGGATTATGCCGTCCGAAAGGCCGCCAACCACCGCGGGCTGGCCAAGCAACCCGCCGGCATGGCCGAGCAGGTCGCTTCGTCCCTCGTTGCGGGTCTGCTTCACCAGCTCCGGTCCACGCCGGTCGAAATCGCCGCCGTGGACTACTGCCACCGTGAATGTCCCGGCTTGCGGGATCTTCAAATCGACGCCATGACCCGGAACTTGCGGCGGAACTCCGGCAGCCTGATGCCGGCGATCCGGGAGATGGCCCCGCCGGACATCTGGACCCATAGCCAGATCATGTGCGCCGCGCTGGCCAAGGCGTGGTGCGGCTTGTCGGGAAGCGATGCCGCCATGCTGCCCTACAAGGCCATCGGCGTGGAAACCAAGGCGCAGAAGTTCCTGAACCTCTGGCGGGACAGCCGGGGGGCCCTTGGCGAACAATATGTCCAGACGGTTGATGACTGGGCCGTCGAACTCGGGCTGAAGTCCCTCTACACGTGGGAATTCAGGGCAAGGCAATGAAGCCTGAACCCTTGGATTTCAGCTTTCCGGTCGCCGATTTCGACCTGGCCAAGTTGCCGATCGACCCCGCGTTGCTGAAGGCCGACAAGGCCATGCTTGAGGACGCCCTATCGGGATACTTCGCCGAACAGTTCAAGCCGCTGGGAGGCGAGGCCAGCATCGCCATCCGCAACGGGGCGGTGGCCGTGCGCTGGATTCCCGAGGCGGGGCTGGATGCCCTTGTGGACCACGGCATCCGGCTGTTGGGCAAGGGCGATACGAACCTAGGCGTTGCCTTGTTACGTTCCGCATTGGCGCGCATGCCCGACGTTCCGTGCATTTTGCTGAACCTCGGCATGGCCCTCAGCGACCAGGGGGAGCTGGACGAGGCCCTGGCGCTCCTGGGCCGGAAAACGCAGCTGGAGCCCGACGATGCGGAGGGATGGACGGCCCTCGGCGTGGCCTTGGCTAAAAGCGGCGATCCCGACCACGCCGCAAAGGCGCTGACCCGCAGCATCGAGCTGGATCCGGAAAACGGCTACGGGCACTTGAATCTGGGCGGACTGCTTATGCGTAGCGATCCGCAAGCGGGGATGCGGCATCTGGAGAAGGCGGCCAAGCTGCTGCCCAGGAACACGGCTGCCCTGCTCAACTGGGGCATGGCTTTGCTGGAAAACGGGCAGACGACCGAAGCCGATGCCGCCATGGAGCGCACCATTGCGACTTCCCCTCTGTCCGAACACGCCGAAAAGGCCCGCACCATCCGCACCCGGATCGCCCAGGAAGCCATGCGCGGCAGAACCAAGGGGGCGCTGCGGCCGGATGCCGCCATGTACTGCCTGAGCGCCCTACGGCTGTTTGCAGAATCGCCGGATAAGCTCCAGCCCGTCACCTTTGAGATCACGCTGCTGGGCCGCCAAGGGCTCGACATGAACGACCCGACGCCCAAGTACACCCTGAAAACGCTGTCCGGACAGTTCTCGGGCCTGCAGCTTGTGTCCTACCTGTACGTCGGCATGAAGAATCTGGCGCCTGATGCCGATCCTGGAATCGACCTGGCGCGGGAGTATGAACAAGCACAAGCATTATTGCGAGAGCGTACCGGCTGAAATGGCTTCCCAGTCCTAACACGATGACCAACCACGCTACATCTTCAGTTGACCGATGCGCAAAAGCCGGTTTCAAATTCGGCAACAGCGGTCCGCATATCAGCAGGACCATGATGCTGCCCGACATTTCCCGGTGCATGGACGTGCTGCCGATCGACGCCGAGAGAACCGAATACCAAACGGCCATCGTGACGCAGAACATCCTGGGCAAAAACACAGAGGCGACCCGAAAGGAATCTTTCCGCCGCCTTCGCGAGTTATACAGCCTTGCCCCGTCCGTTCCGCTTTTCTGCCTTCTTCGGCAGATGGATGCCCTTGACCGGTCGGCCCGGCCGTTGCTTTGCCTGTTGGTGGCATGCGCACGCGACCCGCTGTTGCGGGCTACGATGCCCGTCATTCAAGGCGCCCGCGAGGGGGACGGCCTGGGGGCGGCCGATTTCGACGCGGCCTTGGCCAAGGCGTTCCCGGGCCATCTGAAGGACAAGATCCGGGCGGCGACGGCCCGCCATATCGCTTCCACGTGGGAGCAATCGGGGCATTTGAAGGGGCGGGCCACGAAATCCCGGGTGCGCGTTTCGTCCGTTCCCGTGCCGCTGGTCCTGGCCTTGATGATGGGGGTCATGCAGGGCGTCCACGGATCGGAGCTGTTCAGCACCCCGTGGTGCCAGATTCTCGATCTGAATGCGGTGCAAGCCCGCGGATTGGCTTCGCAGGCATACCGGGAAGGGCTGCTGGACATGAAGGCCATAGGAGACGTAGTGGAAGTTTCCTTCCCGAAATTCCATAAGGCCCTAGAGGCGGGAGGCGACCATGGGGCACAGTGAGCGGCTGAGGCAGAACTATGAGCGGTTCGTCCGCCTGCCGTGGTCCAAGAACCAAGCCGGCAAGCAACGGGTTTGGTTCGCGGTATATCCACCCTCCGAGGAACGGCGAATACGCGTCAAAATGCCAGAGTTCCAAATGGTCACAATCGATGCGGGCCACAAGTGGAAGTTGGTCGACATCACAGGTCTGCCCCCGGCTTGGCTAGCCGCCCATACATACAAGGACGGCTATTTCAGCGATCCAACGGCCATCCAGACGGTGGAAGAGGATATCCGAGACTGCGTGGTCAAGGAGCTGAGAACGGCGCTTGAAGCCAAGGACGTAGACGCGGAAACGGTGGTCGCCGTTCAAGGGGCGGGGGCTCTGTATGGGTTCGCCCACGTCTCGCCCATCATCGAGCGGATCGAGGACGCCATTCGCGGACGACTGCTGGTGTTCTTTCCGGGAGAATACGAGCGGAACCTGTATCGATTCATGGATGCCCGGGACGGCTTCAATTACATGGCCGTGCCGATCACCTCCAACGAAAGCGAGCTGCTGCCATGAAAAACAGAGAGCTATTCCAGAAGGATCCGCTCAGCTTCGAGCTGCTCAACAACGGCGTATCCAAGGTCGCGGAAGTCGGGCTGGATGCAGAGCAGCTGAAAACGCTGCGGTTCGAACTGGAGACCTTCGTCTGCGACGGCGAGTACGCGAAGGGCTTGGAGCGAATTCTGACCGCCTATCTGGGCGGGATGAACCGGCCCGAGCAGCAGGCGGCGTGGGTGAGCGGATTTTTCGGCAGCGGCAAATCCCATCTGGTCAAGATGCTCCGCTACCTGTGGCAGGACATCGAATTTCCCGACAAGGCCACCGCGAGGGGCATTGTCCAGATGCCGTCCGGCATCAAGGATCTGCTGGTGGAGGTGACGAACCGCTCCCGGCAATACAAGGGCCTGAAGGCCGCCGCCGGCTCGCTCGGAGCCGGCAACATGCAGAACGTGAGGGAGGCGTTTCTGCAACTGATCTTCCGCGCCATGGGCCTGCCGGAGAACCTGTCCGCCGCCCGGTTCATCCTGTGGCTCCAAACGGAAGGGCTCCATGCCAAGGTCTGCAAGCATTTGAAGGACCAGAAGCTGGATCCTGCCGGCGAGTTGCGGAATTTCTTCGTGTCCACGAAAGTGGCGGAGGCCCTCGTTGCCGCGGATTCCAAGTTCGGCACGCCCCAGAACGCGCAAGGCGCCATGCGGGCCCAGTTCCCGGTGAACTACTCGCCGACGGTCGATGACTGCCTGGGCATGGTGCGCCAGTTGTTCAGCGTGGACGATGTCTTTCCGTGCGTCCTGCTTGTGGTGGACGAAATCCAGCAGTTCATCGGCGACAAGCCGCAACGGTCGATCGACGTGCAGGAAATCGTCGAGGCCTGCTGTTCGAAGCTGGACAGCCGTTTGCTGTTCGTGGGAACCGGGCAGTCGGCCCTAACGGCGAGTCCGAACCTGCAGCGCTTGCAGGCCCGATTCACGGTCAAGGTGCCGCTGTCGGATGCCGACGTTGAAACGGTGATCCGCCGGACTGTCCTGGCCAAGAAGCCGGAGAAGGCCCAGGACATCAAGGCGGTCGTGGAAGCCAACTCGGGCGAGATCAGCCGCCATCTGCAGAACACGCGGATCGCGACCCGCTCCGAGGACCAGCACACCTATGTTTCCGACTATCCGCTCCTGCCGGTTCGCCAGCGCTTCTGGGAAAAAGTGCTGCGCAACGTAGACGCCAGCGGGACGACCGCCCAGTTGCGCACGCAACTCAAGATCGTCTTCGACGCGGCCCGGGAGTCCGCCGACTGGAAGGTCGGGTCGGTCGTTCCCGCCGATTACATCTACGACCAGATTTCCACCGACCTGCTGAATACCGGAATCCTGCAACGGGATTACCATGAAATCATCATGGGCGAGCGAAACGGTACGCCCGAAGGGGAATTATGCTCCCGGCTATGCGCGCTGATTTTCCTGATCGCCCAGCTGCCCCGGGCAGCCGGCGCCGACGACGGCATCCGCGCCACGGAGGAGAATCTGGCGGATCTGTTGGTTCGCGACCTGGCCGCCGACGGCCAAAAGCTGCGCGAGAAGATTCCGGGCCTGCTCCGGGATCTGGCGAAACGGGGCAAGCTGATGCAGGTGGAAAGCGAGTATTGCCTCCAGACCCGAGAAGGGGCCGCGTGGAACCAGGAATTCAACCAGGCCCGCGGCCGCATCGTGAACGACGATGCGTTCCTGGGTGCCGAGCGCGATCTGCTGCTGAGGGATGCCTTGGAACAGGCGCTGAAGCCCTTGGCCCTCCAGCACGGCGCCGCTCGCCTTCCCCGGAAGCTGGAATTCAGCCTGTCCCCGACCTGCCCGCAGCCGAACGGCGACGCCTTGGTATTTTGGGTCCGGCACGGCTGGGAGGAGTCCGAAAAACAGGTCGAAGCCGACGCTCGTGCGGCCGGGGCCGAAAGTCCGCTGATCTTTGGCTTCTTGCCCCGCGTTGCGCATGAAGACCTCAAGCAATGCATGGCCGTCTATTTGGCCGCCCGCGAGACCTTGGACGCCCACGGGGTGCCCGCGACGCCCGAAGCCATCCAAGCCGCCAACGCGATGAAGACCCAGCTTGAAGCCGCAAGCCTGCGCGTCAAGACCTGCATGGCGGATATTATCGCCAACGCCAAGGTGTTTCAAGGCGGCGGGCATGAGGTGAGCGGTCTGGAACTGGTGGACCGGGTGAACGACGCGGCCGTCGATGCCTTGCACCGGATTTTCCCGCGTTTTGCCGATGCCGACCACGCCGGTTGGCCCCAGGTCCTGAACGGCGCGCGCGGGGGGAGCGTCGGCGCCATGTCGGCTGTGGGCCATTCGGGAGAAGTGATCCGCCATCCCGTCTGCAAGGCCATAGCCGATTTCATTGGCGCCGGTAAAAAGGGGAGGGAAGTCCGGGAGCAATTCCGCCACGCCCCCTTCGGCTGGCCGCAGGATGCCATCGATGCCGCCCTGGTGATCATGACCTTGGCCGGCAATCTGCGCGCCGTCAACAACGGGCAGCCGGTGCTAGCCACCGAAATGGTCCAGAGCCAGATGGGCGTTCTTTCGTTCCACGTGGATATTCCGCCGCTCACGGTCTTGCAGCGGATGGATCTGAAGGCGCTCTTCCAGAAGCTCGGCATTCCCACGCCCAACGGCCAGGAGTCCGCTACGGCAGCCATCTTCCTGAACAAGCTGATGGAGTTGGCCAAGTCGGCAGGCGGCGAAGCCCCTTGTCCGGAAGTGCCGCCCACCAAGCCGATCCGCGATTTGCAGATGGAAAGCGGCAACGCCCAACTGCTCTCCATCCATGGCCAGAAGGAAGAACTGGCCCGGAGAATCGTGGAGTGGAACGGAATACATACCGCCATCGTCGCTCGCCAGCCGCGTTGGCAGAGACTGCTAGAACTGCGCGACCAGGCGGCAGACCTGCCAGAGGCCAGAGCCGTGGAGAAGTCCATCTCCGGTGTTCTGGCGAACCGCGCCCTGCTGGCGGAACCGGATCCCGTGCCGCCGTTGATCCAGACGCTGGTGGCGGCGCTGCGCGTCGCGCTGACCGCGGTGCATGACTCGACGGAAGACGCTCACCGTGCCGGCATGGAACGGCTATCCGCCAGCGAAACCTGGAAGAAGCTCGGCAAACCGGCGCAGACGGAACTGGCCGGGCAATTCAGCATCCAGGCGCCGCCGCCGCTCAAGGTGGCGACGGAAGACGACGTGCTCCTGGCCGTGAAGGCGGCATCGCTGGGCAATCGCAAGACGTTGATCGACGCCATCCCGCAGCGCTTCCACATGGCGCTGGAGGAAGCCGCCCGCCGGCTGGAGCCCAAGGCCGTCCGGGTCGCCTTGCCGTCGGCCACGATCAAGAACGAGAAGGAACTGGAAGCATGGAGCGTTGAAGCCGGGAAGATCATCCGGGCCAAGCTGAAAGACGGACCGGTGATCGTGTGATCTTCCTGGAGAAAACCCTGCGGAACGGCTTGTCCCGGACGGTGCTCGCCGCCCGGCAACTGGCCGAAGAGGCGGCCCGGAAGGCGCTGCATTCGCTGGGCGTGGATGAAGCGGATCCCCCCGGCCATCTCGACACCGAGGGCCGCAAACTGCGCGTGAAGCTGCGCGCCCAGGCCCGGCAGCTTGGCGACAAGGAGGACGCCAAGAAGAAAGGGTGCTACGAAATCGGGCACCTGGCCGAAAAAATCGCCTACGACCAATGGCACCGGATGCTCTTTGCCCGGTTTCTGGCGGAAAACGACCTGCTCATTTCCCCGGATCACGGCGTGGGCGCCAGCCTCGCCGACTGCGAGGAATTCGCGCCCATGCTGGGCCTGCGGGACGGATGGGAGGTCGCGGCCAGTTTTGCGGCGCGGATGCTGCCGCAGATATTCCGGGCGGACGATCCCGCCGGGCAGATCGTTTTCGCTCCGGAAGACCGGTTGGCCCTGCGCAAGCTCGTGACCGACCTGCCGGCCGACGTATTCAAGGCCGACGACAGCCTCGGCTGGGTATATCAGTTTTGGCAGGCCCGGCGGAAAGACGAGGTCAACGATTCCGGAGCCAAGATCGGCGCCGACGAACTGGCGCCCGTGACCCAGTTGTTCACCGAAGACTACATGGTCCTGTTTCTGCTGCACAACACGCTGGGCGCTTGGTGGGCGGGCAAGCACAAGGCCGCGTTGGCCGGGCGCCGGACAGAGGAGGAATGCCGCAAGGCGGTCGCCCTGCCGGGCGTGGGCTGGGAGTATCTCCGGTTCGTTCGGGATGAACAAACGGGAGAATGGAAGCCTGCGGCGGGCGTCTTCGAAGGATGGCCCAAAGTGGCCAAGGAACTTCGGGTGCTGGATCCCTGCATGGGAAGCGGCCACTTCGTCGTGACGGAACTGCCCATTCTTGCCGCGATGCGGATGAAGGAGGAAGGCCTATCCAAAGCGGAGGCCGTTGCAGCGGTCCTGCGGGACAATCTGTTCGGACTGGAACTGGATTTCCGGTGCACCCAGATTGCCGCGTTCAACCTCGCGCTCGCCGGATGGAAGCTGACGGAAGGCTTCCGCGAATTGCCGCCGCTCAATCTGGCCTGCTCCGGTCTCGCACCCAATACGAAGAAGGAAGACTGGCTGAAATTGGCGGGCGACAACGAAAAGCTCAAGAACGGCATGGAGCGGCTTTACTGCCTGTTCCAGAATGCGCCCGTGCTGGGCAGTCTCGTCAACCCACGGGCCGAGGAAGGGGATGTGTTGGCGGCGGCGTTCCACGATCTCCAGCCACTGCTCGAAAAAGCGCTGTTGGAAGAAACCAAGGACGACAATGTGCACGAAATGGCCGTGACTGCACGCGGCCTGGCCAAGGCGGCTGAGATTCTCGCTGGCCAGTTCACGCTCGTCGCTACCAATGTTCCTTACCTTGGACGCGGGAAACAGGAAGAAGCACTTCAAGAATACTGTGAAAGGCTCCACGGCGATTCCAAGGCAGACCTTGCTAACTGCTTTTTAGAACGCTGTATGGCGTTCTGCTCAAGTAATGGGACGTCTGCACTTGTGACGCCTCAAAATTGGTTTTTTCAGGGCAGCTATAGAAAAGCCCGGGCGCGCTTTCTCCGGGATTTTCAATGGAATGCCGTTGCACAGTTAGGTGAAGAAGCTTGGCAGAGTTTTGGAATTCGAGGTCCGCGCACCGTTCTTATTACTCTCACTGCTCAAATCGCCAAGCCAACAAATCGGTTTCTATATATAGACGTGTCGACCCCGCCGGGGCACAGCCCCATTCTCATAGAACATAAAGTCGAGATGCTCTGCAGGAGCAAGACTACCGACCTCAAGACGCTTTCTCAATCGGATCAACTAGCGAATGTTGGAGCGGTTGTTGGGGTGACAATAAGTCAAAAGCGACTGTTTGATTACGCCGATACATATGAGGGATTGTCAACAGGCGATCTGTACCAGTTCATCAGATGCTTCTGGGAGATGGATAAATATGATGGAAAAACATGGGCCAGCCTGATCGGTGCGGTCGGTAAATCAACCCCTTATGGTGGTAGAGAACAAATCCTTCTCTGGGAAGAGGGATGCGGACGATTGGTGAACTTTCCGGGTTCTGCAATGAAGGGGGAGAAGGCGTGGGGGCACAGTGGCCTTCGTATTACTCTTATGAGGACAAGGGCAGTGACGGTGTATACCGGAGAACTTTTTGACAAAAACGCTGGCACTTTGATTCCTAAGACTATTGATCACGCGCTCGCGATTATGGCGTTTTGTCTTTCCCCTGAGTTTGAGTCCTGTGTCGCGACAGCAAATCCAGGTCTCTATGTTCCAGTTAAGACTCTTCTCCAGGTGCCCTTCGATCTGGAGTACTGGCAGAAGGTGGCGGCGGAGAAATATCCGCGGGGGTTGCCCAAGCCGTTTTCTAGCGACCCAACTCAGTGGCTATTCAATGGGCATCCCAAAGGTGCCGATCAGCCGTTGCAGGTAGCCGTGGCCCGACTGCTCGGCTACCGGTGGCCTCGGCAGACAGGCTCGGAGTTTCCGGATTGTCCGGCGCTGGGGCCCGACGGGCTGGAAGAATATTCCGACGACGACGGCGTGGTGTGCCTGAATGCCATCCAGGGCGAGCGGCCTGCGGTGGAGCGGGTCAGGGGGGTGCTGGCCGCCGCCTATGGCGGCGAGTGGAGCGAGGCCAGGCAAGCCGAGCTGCTGGCACAGGTGGGGTATGAAGGGAAGACGCTGGAGCAGTGGCTCCGGAACGGATTCTTCGAGCAGCACTGCCAAGTATTCCACCAGCGTCCATTCATCTGGCAGATCTGGGATGGCCTGAAAGACGGGTTCAGCGCTTTGGTCAATTACCACCGGCTGGATCGCCGACTGCTGGGCAAGCTGACCTATACGTATCTGGGCGATTGGATCGCCCGCCAGAAAGCCGCGGTGTCCGCCGGCGAGGAAGGCAGCGATGCCAAGCTGGCCGCCGCCCTGAAGCTCAAGGCCGCGCTGGAGAAGATTCTGGAGGGCGAGGCGCCCTACGACATCTTCGTGCGCTGGAAACCGCTGGAGAAGCAGCCCGTCGGCTGGGAGCCCGATTTGAACGACGGCGTCCGAATGAACATCCGGCCCTTCATTGAGGCCGGCGTATTGCGCAAACCCCCGAAGATCAAATGGAACAAAGACCGGGGGACGGACGTGGCCAGCGCGCCCTGGTACAAAGTATTCCGCGGGGAACGGATCAACGACCACCATCTGACGCTGGCGGAAAAACGAAAGGCGCGGGGAACGTAAGGGGCCTTTGGCTCCATACCGACAGGCAACACCATGGCAGCACCTCGAAAAAAGCGCACGACGATCATCACGCCGAAGCCGGCCGTTTACGGAGCCGGCATCGTCCGCGAGGCCGCCACCACGACGGTGGGAGAGGAACTGGCCGCACGGGTGCGGGAGATGTGCGCCTATGCTTCCGGCGACCAGACCAAGCCCGACGTGATTCTCTGGCCCGATGGCGACAGGCGGTGGCTGGGCGTCCTGCCGGAGCTCAAGGACCTGCTGCCCGAGCTGTATTTGCTGGGAGACTATCTTCCGGCCGAGCGGACCGGCCCCGCGATCTGGCTGCGGTGCATCGAGGCCCGGACCGAAAACCCCCAGCCGCCGGCGGACCGGACGCCGATCTTTTATCTGCCGGGCGTCAGCCGCCAGCAACTGCGGGCGGTCGAAGATTGTCCCGCCGAACTGGAGCCCTTGGTCGAGCTGCAATTTCGCGGCGCGGTCTGGTCGCATCCCAACGGGAAAGATTGGTCGCCGCTGGCTTTTCTGTCCTCCGCCCATGGCGGACTGGGGCTGGACGTAGCGGGCGATGCGGCCTCCCTGGATGCGCTGGACCGTTCGCTGTCGTCGGTTCTCAAGGAACAAGCATCCGACTTGGCCGGTGAGAAGCTCGACGGGCAGTATTTCAACAACCTGCTGGCGCCGGACCTGCCTCTGGAGATCCTGCGGTGGATGAACGCCCCCGCCGCGACGAAGACCAAGAAGTCCGATTCGGAATGGGATGCCTTCTGCGCCCAGTGCGTGGCCGACTACAAGCTGCACCCGGAGAAGGACGGCGAGCTGCGCGCCGCGGAATTGATGGGGCTTCGCGAAGGCGACTGGGGGCAGATCTGGAAGCGCTTTGCGGAGGCGCCTCACCGCTATCCCGGCGTCGTCGCCCTGCTGGATCGCCTGGATCCTTCCGCAGATGGGATGCTGGGGTTCGACCGCGAATACTGGCCCATCAACAATTCCCGGGACGAGGATGCCCTGGCCAAGGCGCTGCTGGGCTTGAAGGACAAGCCGGCCGCCGAGGCGGCCAAGGCCATTCTGGCGCTGGAGAAAACCCACGGAATGCGGCGCCAATGGGTCTGGCGAGAAATCGGGCGCGCGCCGCTGGCGTGCGCCTTGGAGCATCTTGGCCTGCTGGCGGCCCAGACCCAAAAGGCGCTGGCGGATGCCTCGGCCGCCGGAATCGCGGAACAGTACGTCGAATCGGGGTGGGAGACGGATGCGGCGGCGATGTCGGCTTTGGCGGCGGGAAACAGCCCGGAGACGGACGAGGCGATTGCCGTCGCCGTGCGGGCCGTTTATCTGCCGTGGCTGGACGAATCCGCCAGGAATCTGCAGCGCCTGGCCTTGCAGTCGCCCGCCGACGTGAAGCCGCGGCAGGATCCGGCGGCCATCGCGCCGGGACGCGTCGTTCTGTTCGTGGATGGGCTTCGGTTCGATCTGGCCCATCTTCTGGCGAACAAGCTGAGGGGGGGCGGCATCGTCTCCACGCTGGCTTGGGACTGGGCGGCGTTTCCTACCGTGACGGCTACCTGCAAGACGGCGATCTCCCCAATGGCCCCGGCCTTGAAGGGCGGCGGGCCCGAAGAGGAGTTCTCTCCCTGCCTGGCCGCCAATACCCAAAGCTGGACCGCCGATCGCTTCCGTTCGTTTTTGGCGGATAGGGGGGGCCAATGTCTTGAGGGCCGGGAGTGCGGAGATCCGGCCGGAAGCGCCTGGACGGAGGCGGGAACAGTGGATAGCCGCGGACACAACGAAGGCGCCCGAACGGCCAAGTCGCTGGCACAGGAAATGCGCGACGTCTCCAGCCGGATCGGCGAGCTCCTTGAAGCCGGCTGGAAGGAAATCGTCGTCGTGACCGACCATGGCTGGCTATTGGTTCCGGGCGGCCTGCCCAAGATCGGCATCTCCCAGTACACGGTCGCCAACCGATGGGGGCGCTGCGCGGCCGTGAAGACTCTGGCTTCAACCGAATTGCCGACGTTGCCCTGGCATTGGAATCCGGACGTGGCGATTGCGACGCCGTGGGGCGCAGGCTGTTTCTACAATGGCATGGAATATGCGCATGGCGGAATTTCGGTGCAAGAGATGGTCGTGCCCCGGCTGGTGGTCCAGGCGGGGGCCGGTCCAACCGGCCAGGCGAAGATTTCGGCCGTCAAGTGGGTGGGACTGCGGTGCCGCGTCACGGTGCAAAATGCCGCCGCCGGCATGAAGGTCGATATCCGCAGCCGCCCGGCGGATGCCAAGTCGTCGCAAGCGGAGGGCGCCCGCCCCCGCGAGATCGGCGCGGATGGCACGGTTTCCCTGATCGTCGAGGATGATCGTCAAATTGGCAGCGCGGCCGTCGTTGTTCTATTGGGCTTGGACGGAGGGCCGGTGCAGGCCATGCCGACCTTGATTGGAGAAAACTCATGAAAATGGAACTGGATGCGTTGGATAAGATTGCGACCGATGCCTTCGAGGGGGTCGTTGTCCGCAAGGACCTGGTACGGCGCTTCAAAGGCCAGTATCCCGTGCCCACCTACGTGGCGGAGTTCGTGCTGGGCCGATACTGCTCGTCCGTGGACGATGCCGAAATCCAGGAGGGGCTGCGGATCGTGGAACGCCAGCTGGGAGAGAAGACGGTACGGGCCGGGGAGCAGGAGTTGTTCAAGGCGCGGGCCAAGGAGCTCGGCCAGGTCCGGATCATCGACATCATCACCGCCCGGCTGGACGCCCAGACGGATTCCTTCGTGGCGACGTTGCCCAGCCTGCAGCTCAACAACGTGCGAATCACGCCCGAGCTTGTGCGCGCCAACGAGCGGATGCTGACCGGCGGGTTCTACGCCGAGATCGAGCTGACCTACGACCCCACGATCGCGCAGGAAACCAAGGGGCGGCCCTTCGGCGTCGAATCCTTGCGCGAAATTCAGATTTCCAAGCGCGACGTGCTGGAAACCATGTGCCGCGGGCGGGAGATGTTCAGCCTCGAAGAATGGAAGAATTTCCTGCTCCGCAGCACAGGCATCGAACCCGAGAAAATCTCCGGACGGGCACGGGACGTGGCGCTTCTGCGGATGGTGCCGTTCGTGGAGCGGAACTACAACATGGTGGAGCTGGGCCCCCGCGGGACCGGCAAGAGCCATCTGTTCCAGCAGGTTTCGCCCTATGCGCATCTGGTTTCCGGCGGCAAGACGACGGTCGCCAAGATGTTCGTCAACAATGCCAACGGCCAACGCGGCCTTGTCTGCATGTACGACGTGGTGTGCTTCGACGAGGTGTCCGGAGTCTCCTTCGACCAGAAGGACGGCGTGAACATCATGAAGGGCTATATGGAGTCCGGCGAGTTCAGCCGGGGCAAGGAGAGCATCCGCGCCGACGGAAGCATCGTCATGGTCGGCAATTTCGACGTGGACGTCCAGCACCAGCAGCGGATCGGCCACCTGTTCGGTCCCTTGCCGCCGGAGATGCGGGACGACACGGCCTTCATGGATCGCCTGCATTCCTATATTCCCGGGTGGGATGTGCCGAAGATCAGCCGTGAACTGCTGACCGACCGGTTTGGACTGGTCAGCGATTTCCTGTCGGAGTGCTTCAACCAGCTTCGCCGCCAGAGCCGGGTTAATGTTCTCCAGGGCCGGGTCCATTTCGGCGGGGCGCTGAGCGGCAGAGACGTGAACGCCGTCCAGAAGACCACCAGCGGACTACTGAAGTTGCTCTATCCGAATCCGGCAACCCCGGTGTCCGACGAAGCCTTGGAATGGGCCTTGCATCTGGCGCTGGAAGCCCGCAGGCGCGTGAAGGAGCAGCAGAAGCGCATCGGCGCCGCCGAATTCAGGAACACCCATTTCAGCTATCAGCTGGGCCCAGACGGGGTGGAGCAGTTCGTCTCCACGCCGGAACTCCAGAGCGAGGACAGCATCGGCGTGGATCCGCTGCCGCCTGGGCAGGTCTGGACCATTTCGCCCGGTGGGGTGGATGAAAATCCTGCGCTGTACCGGATCGAGACCGTGGAAGGACCGGGCTCGGGCATCAAAATCCTCAACCAGCCGGCGCCGGGTCCGTTCAAGGAGAGCGTGCGGTGCGCCGAACAGAACCTGTATGGACGGGCCAAGCAGCTGACAGGCGACCGCGAGCCGCGCGAACACGAGTTTTCCGTTCAGCTGCGGGCATTCGATGCGGCCAAGACGGGCTCGGCCGTTGGCGTCGGCGTTTTGCTGTCGCTTTGTGGCGCCCTGCTGCAAAAGAGCCTGAAGGCCGGCCTGGTGGTGGTAGGCGGCCTGAATCTGGGAGGTTCCGTGGATCCCGTCTACAACGCCGTGTCGGTGGCCGAACTGGCAATCGACAAAGGCGCGGCGGCCTTGTTGCTCCCCGTGTCTGCCCGCAAGCAGCTTCTTGATCTGCCGGACGATCTGGCCGTCAAAATTGACATCCAGTTCTACAACGACGCCAAAGAAGCATTGCTCAAGGCATTGGCCGAATGATTTATGGGAACGGCATGAACGAAGGCAGCCATTGTTTACCCGTCAGCATGGGCTAGCACGCATGTCACGCAAGGCTCCAGACTGGGATGGTTCCGATCCTTCGGCATCTATGCGGCGCACGGCCGAGTGGTTTGTTGAGGAGGCTCGCGCGACTTTTCTCAAGGACGGCGCTCATCAGGAAAGGTTCTTTCTATTCCAGAAGGATGGCAACGTGTCAGTAATCGGGCAGGAGGGTTTGGACAGAGCCCAGTTCGCTGCGGCGTTGAAGCAGCAGGCACGCGCTGAAAAAGTCTTTGGCATCGTCCATATTGTCATAATCCGAGTGTATATCCCCCGGGGACCTAACGACCATACTTGGATCCAGCTCACGTCCGGCGAGATGCGTATGCCCGACCTGAAGCACGAGGACAAGACAGAGAACCTGTTGGTCCACTACAAGTGCCGGGATGGAACGCAGCGCGCGTGGATCAGTCCCATCGTCCGGCCCGAGGCAGGCAGCGTTGCCCTCGGGGCCGTGCTGGAGATGGACGAGACGACAGAAAGAATGTTCGCCAGCCTTTTCTGACGGCCACGCCCTCAGCTCATTCGCCAGATCGTCCAGTTGAGCGCGGTGGCGAAGGCCACCCATGCGGCGTAGGGGAGCAATAGCAGCCCGGCAGGCCGGTCAACACGCCAGAAAGCCCGCATCGTCGCCAGAATAGCCGCCAGAAGGACCAGGATCTCCGCCAGTGCCCATCCCGGCTGGTGCAGGCCGAAGAACAGGGGCGTCCACAGGGCGTTGAGCGCCCACTGGAGGAGGTACAGGCGGAGCGCGGTCTTCTGCTGAGACCAGCCGCCCTGCAGCCAAACGCGCCAGGCCGCCACCGCCATCATGGCATAGAGAATCGTCCAGACAGGGCCGAAGACCCATCCGGGCGGGTTCCACGCGGGCTTGGCCAAAGTGGCGTTCCAGCCGCCAGTGGAGACGAAGACGGCCGTGGCCGACACGCCATAGGTCAGCAGCAGCCAGCCGACCAGAGCGGCCAGCGAGCGGCCTGCAGATGGAGTGGGGCGGTACTGGTCGGAAGTCGTGGCGTTCATGGGGGCATTGTAGCCGTCGGCGGCCAAAAGAGAAGCCGGGCGATGGGGGGCGTGTCCCAGACACCCCCGAAAACGATTGTGGAACGCGTTCCACCATCCAACTGGTGGGGTGTCGGGGTGGTGGCAACCTGGGGCGGCAGACGACCAAGAGGGCACGCGGGAGTCTCTGACGCCGCCTTGGGCCCCCAGAAACCCCAAAACGGCCTATATCGCGTCCTAGCGCCAGGGCGGGGGTGATTTGGCTTGAATCGCAGGGGTTTGGGGAGTCTTATAGGGTTGGCTATCCTGATGGGCGTCGCAATGGCGGTGCCCTCAGGAAGTCACAGGAGACGGCTATAGGCAAGGCATAGACCACACATAGAGATTTTGCGTAATCGCAAGATTCGCTCCACGGAAAACCGCGAATTTTCACATAGAGGGACGAACAAGCGGAGGCGCGCGCATTGGGCGCGGCTTCTGTTTCATGTTCCTCTAGGGGCTTCGCGGTCCCTCCGTGGGCGTGGCAGTTGCCGCGCCTCTTTTGTTGGTCGGCCGGGAGGGGTTCAAATGAGTGACATACAGTTCAACTGCCCGAAGTGCGGCCACAACCTAGTCGTCGACGCTGCTGGTGCCGGAATGTCCGTCCCATGTCCAGAGTGCAACGAACCCCTCGTCATACCAGGCCCGGAAGAACAGGCTGCGGCACCGGCCGATAACGCGACCGCGGGCGTTGATACAGTATCGACTGTGAATATGGCCACGAGTGAACCGCCTTTGGACACGCCAATAGCCGACGAGCAAATATCCAAGCGGAGTTTGGCCGTACGTGGGGTGGCACGTGTTTTCTGGATGCTGTTCAAATGGGTGGCAATGGCCGTATGCCTGATCGGGTGGCTCATCAATGTCGCAGTCCGATGGCTCGTTTTGTTGCCGATATTGAAAGCGTGTTTGGTTTGCCAGTACAGAAAGATGGGAGCGCAAGCCTATCGGAACAAGATTGATGAGGAGAAGGGGGCGAAAATTCGAGAGCAGCTTCTCGCAGTAGACCACGATGCAGAAGTAGATGGAAAGGTGCCGGTCGAAGAGCATAAATCAATATCGCATTATACCCTGCTCATGGCGCGCGTAATGCGGTGTGGAAGAATGAATCGACTGTTTGCCTTGCTGGGCATGGAACTGGCGGAGGGGGAGGCTGTAAGTGATTCGTTAGGCAGTCAAGTCCGACGCGTCACAATGACGAAGCAAGGCATGGAATGTATTAGGTCGGCGAGGCCGAAAATCGTTGTTGCCGGGAACTTTGTTCTGGGCGTGACCATGGTTGGCGTGGCGGTCACTGCCTACTATTACTGGAGCGACATCGCGAGACCGTATTCAAACGGCGGTGGCCAGCAGATAAGCGCAGCAAACTCGAAGACTGCAAACGTCTCCAATCCGCTCAACTCATTATTGCCTGAAAATGCCAAATTTGTTTCGCCACTGCTTGAGGCCGCCTATGTCGGAGACTATCCAGCTGTAAGGCGATTGGTGGATCAGGGCTCAGATATTAATATGAACCAAAGTGGGTTTACGCCACTGATACTGGCGGCGGCTGGGGGGCATTTGGATATCGTGGAATACCTGGTTGAGAAAGGTGCAGATGTAAATACAGAGATCAGAGAAGGTGTAAATGCGATAACGTTTGCAGCCGAAAATCTTGAGGTGATAATGTATTTAGAAAAAATGGGGGCAGATCTCCATGCGAATATGGCGGGCATGTTAAGTATATCGGCAGGCAATGGGGGGCTTGATGTCGTTAAATACCTTGTCGAAAATGGTGCGGATGTTAACACTGGGATGTCGGATGAACTTTCGCCCTTAGCATGTGCGGCGGGTACTGGTCACCTTGATATTGTTAAGTACCTTGTCGAGAAAGGAGCAGACGTTAATGCAGATGTGTTGGCCTTATTTTATGCATTTAATAACGGACACGCGGAAGTTGTTAACTACCTGAAAGGCCAAATGTATAGAGGCGAGGATATTCTGGGGGCGCTTGAGACCAGGGCGAAACATGCTGCCTTGAATCAGCCTGATCAAGAGGATGTCGATCCAGCATGGTATGGATACGGCTATGGATTAGGCACTTTAGCGGAATCGCTAAATTCATTATATAATCCAGATCGGGCTGCTCCGGCTTCTGCGAACGACCTTGACGACATGTTGGGACGCTATTACGCAACACCAGCGCAAGGTCTGGAGTATACCTCTTGTCTGGCAGGATATCTTGACGGCGTGCGTAATAAACCCGCAAAATTCCCACCCCGTGAGAACGCTCCGAAGTAATGGGCCCTTTTTCTGGTCATCAAGATCACCTGTCATATGATCTTCACTTGCCCTGTTCGCGCATCCAGCGTTTCGTGGCCGCCCGCAGGTGCCTGAGGTCGGTGCGCGCCGACTCCTTGACCAGGACGAACGGGGCATCCCACGCGAACAGGACCCCGTTGGATGATGACGCGATCAATTCGTAGTGCGCGGGCTCCAAGTCGCCCAGGGTGATCTGGTCGCCACCGAAGCCCGACATTGCCGACCCCGCCTCGGACATGGGCGGTGCCTCCACGGACACATCGTGGGCCGCGTCGGCAGCCGGCTTGTCCTCCGTGCTCGGCGGCATCTCCGGCTTCGGGACGTCTAGCGCCCATGTGAAGGGCTCGGACGGACCGCCTGGTACGCCCGTCTCATAGATGGCTTCGCCGTTCGATGTATAGCCCAAGATGGGGAAGACCGGCTGCGCCGCCTGCTTTTTCTTCTTAATCATCTTCTCGATGGTGCCGGGGAACGTCCCGGATTCGACGAGGGGCCTGAACTTCTCGGGGTCGGGCGTCCACCAGATGATAAAATCGCCCGCATTTTCGACCTTGCCCCACAGGAAACAGGCGTTCGTCCCCTCGGTGCAGTCGATGCTGGCATACGTCCAGTCGCCGGCCGTGCGCAAGTACACGGTCATCGTCTCGTTGCTCCACCGCCACCAGCCGACGGGCTTGGTGCTGGTCATGGCCAAGACGCCGTTGGTGGCATCCACGACGGTAAGTGTGCAGGGGCCTACGGGCGCCCGCCACGTACCCTGCCATTCGGCGATATGGCCGGATAGGTCGAGCGGGGCTTCGCCCATAGGACGGGTGGATACGACGGTCGAGCATCCGCAGAGGGTGGCGGCCAACAGGCCCATGCAAATCCATCTCATGAACGTCTCCATGCTATCGGGGCGTGACCTCATTGGACGGGTATCCGTATTTTGTCTCCGGGGGCGAACTCGCCACCCTCAGGAATGTGGTTGGCCCACCGCAGCTCTTCCTCCGACGTTACGAACAGGCGGGCGATACTGGCCACCGTGTCGTTGTCTTGGACCGTATAGTAGAGCATGGCGTCGGTTTCGTCGGGAGTAGGGTCTGGCCGGTCGGAGGGCATGTCGGTAGCGCCGTTGGGTGAAGGAGGGGCCATTACGGTGGCCGCAGGCTTCGTTCGTGGTCCCGGCAGCCAGACGACCAGCGCTGTGAAGAGCGCGAAGACGGCCAGGGCCGCATACCATTTCCAATCGGCGAGCAGTTTCATGGCGGCACTATAGCGGGAGGCCGGGGACCGTAAAAGGCGAATAGGGCCCCGTGGGTTAGTCCGGTGGTCGTGTGGGCGTGACACCGGCCGGACCGAGATGGTACGGTAGCGGCCATGAAATGGACCGAGGTACGACGGCGCATCCGCGAGATCTGGCCGAAGATCGAGGGTCTCATGCCGAAGCGCATGCCGGCGCCGGGGCACAAGTTCGAATACGAGGATATGCGGGTCTTCGAGGCCGCGCTCTACATGGTCTGGCACAACCACTCCATGCGCAACCGGCTACCCAGGCGCTACCCGTCGCCCAATCCTCTCTATCTGCGCATTGCGACGATGGTGCGTTCGCGGGTGCTGGACGCGGTCTGGACGGCCTACCTGGAGAAGGCTGGCCGGAACGAGCTCAAAGCCTGGCAGGAAGCATTTGAGCGCATCCGGGCCAATCGGCGCGCCCCCAAGGATGAGATGCGGAGCAAGAAGCGGGTGGCAGCCAGAAAGACCAAGCCCGAGCGGACAGGATTGAGCCCGGGGCTGGCCTGGGTCGAGATCTTGAGGCGGGGGCTTGAGGACCAGCCCTGCAAGCGGGGATAGAAATGTTGGAGGTATTCTTTATGGTATCTTTCTGGAACGCGAACAGAGAAGAATGAAGAAGCAGGGAAAAGAAGCCAGCATGTCGGCATATCTCACTGTATGACATACTGTAATGACATATCCTGTTGGCGAAAAGAGGGTTGAGTCGGAACCCGCAATATGGGCATTTCCCTAACTACGGATCAGAAGGTTACAGGTTCAACTCCTGTCAGGTACGCCATTTTTCGCGGGACGCCGTTTTCGGCGTCCTTCTTTTTTTACGGGGGGGGCGTCAGATCCAGCCTTTGCGGCGGAAGAAGTACAGCATGCCCGCGACCATCGCCAGCATCAGAAGCAGCACGGCGGGATAGGCCCAAGGCAGGCGGAGTTCGGGCATGTCCTGGAAATTCATGCCGTAGACGCCGGCCACGAAGGTCAGGGGGATGAACAAGGTGGCGATGATGGTCAGCACCTTCATGATCTCGTTCATGCGGTTGCCGGCGATGGACACGTAGAGGTCCGTCAGGCTGGCCACCAGATCGCGGTAGGTTTCGACGTTGTCGATGACCTGGACGCAATGGTCGTAGAGATCGCGGAAATACACGTCGGTCTTTTCGTCGAAAAGTTCCGTGCGCATTTTCTGGATGGAATTGACGAGCTCGCGCAGGGGCCACGCGCAGCGGCGGATGAAGATGATCTGCTGCTTCAGCCCGTGGATTTCCCGCAGGTATTTCGGAGACGGTTTTCGGCCCAGCAATTCGGCGTCCAAGTCCGAGATGCGTTCGCCCAGGGATTCGAGGACGGAGAAATAGCCGTCGATCACGGCATCCAGCAGGGCGAAAACGAGATAGTCGGCTTTCAATCCACGAATGCGGCCTTGTCCGGAACGGATGCGTTCCCGGACGAAGTCGAAGACGTCGCCCGGCGCTTCCTGGAAAGTCAGGACCAGATCTTTCTCCAGCACCAGGCCCACGTGTTCGGCGATGATGGCCTTGGGGTTGTCGGGGTCCATGCGCAGCATCTTGAAGGTGACGAAGGCGTAGTGGTCGAACAGGTCGTATTTGGGACGCTGCTGGGTATTGGCGACGTCTTCGAGCGTCAGTGCATGGACGTCGAAGCGCCGGCCGAGGTTTTCGAGCAAGGCGACGTCGCTGAGACCGTCGACGTTGAGCCAGCGGATTTCCCCGGGCCGGCCCTCCGCGGGAAGCGCGTCCAGGGAGGGCAGCTCGGTTTCGGAGACGGAATCGGCGTCGTAAGCCAGCAACTGCATGCGCGGCTTCTGGTCGCGCTCCTTGCCGACGTAGAGCACGGTGCCGGGCGGCAGGCCGCGCTTTTGGTCCCGTTTCCGCAGCGATGATTTCAAGCCGTTCGACATGCGCGCCTCCAATGCGGCCCAGTCTAGCGACCGGACCGGCGCCAGGCAAGCGCGGGGCACGCGGCTCTCCGTTCAGCGCGCCGAATGGCGCTGAAGGGCGGCGCCGATGAAATCGCGGAAGAGGGGGTGGGGTTGGAGCGGTTGCGATTTCAGTTCGGGATGGAACTGGACGGCGACGAACCAGGGGTGGGCGGGGATTTCGACCATTTCGACGAGTTGGCCATCGGGCGAAAGCCCGGAGAGGACGAGGCCGGCGGCTTCCAGTTGTTCGCGGTAGCGGTTGTTGACCTCGTAGCGGTGGCGGTGGCGTTCGGAAATCCGGTCCGCGCCATAGGCCTTGAAGGCGACGGTGCCTTTCTGGAGCGCGCAGGGCCAGGCGCCGAGGCGCATGCTGCCGCCGAGATCGACGACTTTTTCCTGTTCTTCCATGAGGCACACGACCGGATGGGGCGTGGCGGGCTCGATTTCCGTGGAATGGGCGCCGGCGAGGCCGCAAGCGTGCCGGGCGTATTCGATGACGGCGCACTGCAGCCCGAGGCAAATGCCGAAGAACGGCACGCCGTTTTCGCGGGCGAAGCGGATGGCGGCGATTTTGCCCTCGGTGCCGCGCTTGCCGAAGCCGCCGGGCACGAGGATGCCGTCGACCTGGCGGAGGGCGTCGAGCTGGCCGGCCTCGACGTCTTCGGCCGAAATCCGGACGATTTCGATGGCTTGGCGGTGGGCGGCGCCGCCGTGGCGGAGGGCTTCATGCAGGGATTTGTAGGCATCGGGCAGTTCGGAATACTTGCCGACGACGCCGATCTTGACGGTGCCTTCGGGCCGGACGAGGGCCTCGACCATGGCCTTCCAGGGGGCCATCTTGGCCGCCGGTCGCGCCAAGCGGAAATGGACCATGATGATTTCGTCGAGGCCCTGCTCGGCGAGGACGAGGGGCACTTCGTAGATGGTGTGGCGGACGTCGAGTTCCTCGATGACCGCATGGAAGGGGACGTTGCAGAACAGGGAGAGCTTCCGGCGCAGGTCTTCGCCGAGCGGCCGCTCGGAACGGCAGACGAGGGCGTCGGGCACGATGCCGATCTCGCGGAGCTTGGCGACGGACTGCTGGCTGGGCTTGGTCTTGAGCTCGCCCGCGGCGCGGATGAAGGGCAGATAGGTCATGTGGACGTACATGACGTTGTCGCGGCCTTCTTCCAGGCCGATCTGGCGGATGGCTTCGAGGAAGGTCAGGCCTTCGATGTCGCCGACGGTGCCGCCGATTTCGACCACGACGACGTCGACGTCCGGCGCGGCGAGGGCGCGAACGCGCGCTTTGATCTCGTCGGTGATATGGGGGATCATCTGGATGGTATGGCCGAGGTAGTCGCCGTGGCGTTCCTTCTGGAGCACGTCCCAATAGATGCGGCCGGAGGAGACGGAAGAGGCGCGGGAAGTGGGCTGGCCGGTGAAGCGCTCGTAGTGGCCGAGGTCGAGATCGGTTTCGGCGCCGTCGTCGGTGACGTAGACCTCGCCGTGCTGGTAGGGGCTCATGGTGCCGGGATCGACGTTGAGGTAGGGGTCCATCTTCAGCATGCGGATGCGCAAGCCGCGGGCGATGAGGAGCCGTCCGATGGAGGCGGCGGTGATGCCCTTGCCGAGGGAAGAAACCACGCCGCCGGTCACGAAAATATATTTGGCCATGAACGAATCCTGAGGGGGGTTGGGGAAATCAGCGGCTGGGCCGCCTAAATTTCGGCACAGAATAAGCGCGGAACCGGACTTGGACAAGCCTTTTCCGGAGGGGCGTCGAGCCTACTTCAGGCCGACGAGGGCGGCCAGGACGTCGGGCGTTTTGCGGACGGTGTCGTAGAGCCGGAGCATGCAGTTGCTGTAGGCGTACATCCATTGCTGGCGGTAGAGGCGTTCCTGGATGTCGGCATAGAGGGAAGCCGTGAACCGGATTTTGCGGGCGGCGACGCCGGGATCGCCGTGGACGTTGAATTGGCGGCGGATGAAGAGCGTCGAGGCGGCGGAAGGGGTCAGCAGGGAGGGCAAGATGCGTTCGATCCATCGCCAATGGCGGCGGCGAAACTGGATCAGCGCTTCGGACGGCATGGTGTAGCGATGGAGGCGCTGCATGTTCTTGACGATGTCGCGGCGTCCGTGGATTTCGGGGGTGCGGAGAAAAAGCCGGAGGAACTGGCGGTATTGGTTTTCCCACTCCAAGTGCGGGGCGTCGGCGTTGGGCGGAATGATGTCGGCCTGTTCCATGCGGCCGATGAGGTGGTCGATGAAGACGCAGGCCATGCGGCTGACGAGCAGCGCCTTCGTCAGCAGGATCTGGTCGCGGGACCAGCCCCAATGGCGGCCCAGGCGATCCACGCGGTCGGGCGCGCGCATGATGCGCCGCCAATAGACGAGGTTGAAACCGGGATGGTGGCCGAGGACGTATTCCTCGCGGCGCTCGTAGCGTTGCCGGTCGATCTGGCGGTTGTAATTGGTGATCGGGTCTGGAAGATCCGGTTCCATGGAACGGCGCCGGTGCCTAGGCGCCCAAGGATTCCCGGTACAGGTTCAGGAGCGACAGGAAGTGGGCGTAGCTTTTCTTGCTGTACGGATGGGGATAGGCTTCGAAGTGGCGATGGATGTCGGAGGGGGCGGCCGTCTGCTCTTCGATTTCGCGCAGGCGGGCGAGCTTGGCGGCGGCGTCCTGCCTGCCCCACGAGAAATTTTCGAAGTCGAGGGCGCCTTGGAGCACGGGTTGGGGAATCTGCCGATAGGCGTTTTTGATCAAATGGGTGACCAGCAGCTGCAAGGCGTGGCCGAAATTGTCTTCCATCTCGTTTTTCATGCTCGGATCTCCCGCATGGCGCACACTATAGAACGGCGGCGCGGCGCAAACAACGGGAAAAACGGGGAAATGCGCTCAAAGGGCGGCCGACGGACCCGACCGCGGCAGCGAGGCCGCCAGATCGCCGAGGTAGGCGTCGTGCAGGGCGCCGGCGCGATCGACGTAGTCCTGGGTCTGGAGCGGCATCCGGGCGAGATCGAAGCCGGCTTGGCGCAGGCGGCCGGGGCCGGCGTTGTAGGCGGCCAGCAGGAGCGAGCGTTCGTCGGATTTCCAATCGGCGTGGCGGGGCAGGATGGATTCCTGCAGGAAGGCGAGATAGGCGATGCCGACGCGCCGGTTCAGGGCGGGATCGAACGCCTGTTCGAAGGGGAGCGGCGCGCCGAAGAGGCGGACGGTCATGTCGCGCCAGGTGCCGGCTTTGATCTGCATCAGGCCCCGCTCGCCGTGGCGTCCCACTTTCAGGGCATCGCCGTTGGATTCGATCTGGATGATGGCATCCACGAGACGGGCGGCGTTTTGTTCGGCGTCCAAGGCGGTTTCCGCGACCGCGGAAGATCCGCGCTCGAGCGGCAAGACGGCGGCCGGCCGCGGCCGGAAAGCGGTCACGCCCATGGGCAGGAGGAAAGCCATGCCCAGAACCAGCGCATTTCGAATGGAGAATTTCCGTTTCATCACGATCGAGGTAAAACGATACACTAAACCCCAAAATTGACAAGGGAAAATACCGCATTGTCTAAAAATGTCAATGGGAAGGGAAAAAGAGGTTTTCTTTGGTCTTGTATCCGGCGCGAAAACCGCGGTATAACCCACCTCGCATGAAATCCTGTGGACAGATGGAACTCGTTTTAGCAAAGGAAGATGCGGATTCGTTTTGCGAGTTGGTTCGGGACCGCTGGGGAGTAGAGCCGGTGTCCTTGGAACAGCCAAACGGCGACCGGGCGGTGGTGAAAATCTACTTCGATACGCTGGCCCAGGCCGAGGCCCATCGCCGAAAATTGCCCCGGACTTTCGACCTTATTTCCATCCAGACGATGGCCTGCCACGAGGAGCAGTGGACGACTTTTTGGCGGCATCATTTTCATGTCCAGGACATCGGCAAGCGCCTGCGGACCGTGCCGGTCTGGGAAAAAATCCCGGATCGCAAGCGGATCAACCTGCGGATCGATCCGGGCCTCAGTTTCGGGACGGGCGGTCATTTTACCACGCGCTTTTGCCTGGAAGAGCTCGAACGCGCCTGCGCCGACCTCAAGCCCCGTTCCATGCTCGACGCGGGGACCGGCAGCGGCATTTTGGCTATCGCGGCGGCGAAATTGGGGGTGAAAACCATCGACGCCTTCGATTTCGACCCCGTTTGCGTCGAAAAGTGCGCCGAAAACGCCGCCTTGAACCGGCTGGAAAAAGGTCGGATCCGGTTTTATTTCGGCGACGTCTTGCAATCCGGCTGGCTGAAGCGTCCGGCGGACATCGTCTGCGCGAACATCCTGACCCATATCCTGATCCAAGCCGCCCCGGCCCTTTGGCGGGCGACGAAAAAGCGGCTCATTCTGACCGGCATCCGCGAATTCGAGGGCGATTCGGTGGCGGATGCGTTCGTGGCCAACGGCGCCCGCGAAGTCCTTCGCGACGGCGACGGCGAGTGGTGCGGGATCGTTTTGGACCGTCCAAAGGCCTGAAAACCGCGTTTTCGGTCGAAAAATCCGCCTCGGGGCGGTTCGAAGGCGCTCCAAAAGCATTTTCGGGCCGTTTTGGGCCGATTTTTCGGGTTTTCAGGCCTGTTGCGGCTTCCGGAACCGTCCACCGACGGAAAATTTGCCTTTTGGGGGCTGGCGGAGCACACTGGGCAGCGCGATGGGCCGCAACAGGCGCCTCATCCGGGAGAATCGCGATGAAAACGGGACGCGGGATCGGCATCGGACTGCTGCTGGCGGCGCTGGGGGCCGGTTCGGCGGCGGCCTATTCGGACGCTTGTTTCAGGGGGACGGTCGTGGATGGCACGCAGGACTTGTCCGACGAGGCGTTCGCGCCGCTGACGGGGATCGCGGCCCAAATCGCCAAAGGCGAGGCCGACGAGGCCATCATGGGATCGCGCTACGCGGCGATCGTCGAGCGGATCATGTGTCTCAACGGGCCCATGGCGGGGCTGCGGGTGACGCTGCGCTCCGGCGGGACCGCGCCCGCAGAACGCGAAACCACGACTGATGCGCACGGCCGATTCTATTTCGACGACCTGGAAATCGGCGAATACGACCTGACCGTATATCGACCGGGAAAAGCAGGGGAAGAGCCGGAGGCCTTTGCCTGGCGTCTGAAAGTCGAAGACAATTACCGGCAACTCCACGCGGACATGGCGTTGCCGACGAAATTCATCCAAGTTCGGGGGCGGGTGGCCGATACTACAGGGCAGCCGCTGGCCGGTGCGAGAATCTTGGCGCAGGGCTATCGCTTCAACAGCGAACTGGGGCGGTGGTCTTCCGTCCGGCACGAGGTGGAGGCCGTGACGGACGACCAAGGCAGGTATGAATTGCGGCAGTTGCATCCCATGCTGTTCTGGCCGGGCGATGGCGGCCTGATCGGATACGTCTTGAAAGTGGAAAAAGACGGCTACTTCGTCGAGGCCCGGAAAGTCCAAACGATGCGGCCGGAGACCTTGGCGGCTATGGTGAAATGGGCGAAAATGATGCTCGGGGAAACGCCGACGCCAGGCCAGAAAGATTGGCGGACGATCCAATGGCCGGCGGCGGCGGACGAGCAGGGCGTTTTGGATGGAGTGGATTTCACGCTGAACCGGTCGGCTTCCTTGAATGGCTGCGTGCTGAACGCGGCCGGCGCGCCAGTCGCCCATGCCTTGGTCGAACTGCGATACTTGGATGTTCCGCCGCGGCAGAACCTGCCGTTTCGGCTGGGTCCGGGTTCGGCGGAAACCGACGCCGCCGGGCGGTTTTTCGTCGCGGGACTGGCGACGGGGCGCTACCAGGTTGCGGTTGCCGTGGACGGCCGCCGCCGCTTTTATCCGGACGCCGCGATGGAATTGCGCGAAGGCGAAGTCCGGACGAATCTCGAACTGCGCTACGACGTGCCGCCGACGGGGCGGATCGAGGCGTCCGTGATCGAGGCCGGCAGTGGACGGCCCATCGGCGTCTACACGGCCTACGTGGAGCGGGTGCTGGGCCCGCCCGATTCCGGCGAGACCTCGGGTCGTCTCGTGAAAAACACCAACCGCCCCGGATTTTTCGCGGTGGACAACGTCTCGCCCGGCGAAGCGCAGTTCCACGTCAGCGCGCCGGGCTACGTTTCCCGCCGCGCGGCCTGCGCGGTGGAATCCGGAAAAACGACGGAGTGGACCCTCGAAATGCAATCCGCCGGATCGGCGCTGGTGCGCGTGACCCGCAACGGCGTGGCGACGCGTCCCTATGAGTTGCTGGCCTTTCCGGACGGGTCCACGAACGCCGTCTGGGGATCCTGGCAAACCAACGTCGATGGCCGCTGCCTCATCCATGAATTGCCGCCGGGATGGAATCGCCTTCGGGCGAAGTTCGTCGAGAACAACCAAAGCCGCTATGCGCTGGTTCCGGTGCAGATCGAGGTTGGCCAAACCAACGCCGTCGAACTCGAAACGGAGGGGCCGTGCTCTTTCGATCTGGATTTGTCTTTTCCGGCGAACGTAGTGGTGCGGGCATGGATGGAACCGGCGGACGCGCCGGAGGCGGAAGATTTCGGTTCCATGGCGGATCTGAAGGTCTTTTTGTGGGCCTATGGATCCGGCTCGATTGCGGTGACGAACCTGCCTGCGGGGGAATACCGGATTGGCGTCCAGAAACTGGAATCCATCCAGGTGCGCGACCGCGTGCCGATGAAACCGGACCAGACGAAAATCCTGCGGTTGGAGGAAGGCCGGCGGCCGGCGGTGGCGTTCGAATTCTGAAGCGCCGGGAAGGAAGTTTTGGCATCATGTCGGGAATGAACGCAAACAAACGGATGCGCAGGGTCGGAGGATGGGCCGCGATTTGCCTGGCGATGGCGGCGACGGCCGGCGCGGGCGATTTCACTTGGAAGACCAACAACGGGGAAGTAGTGCTCGCGAAGTACGCGGGAGCCGGGGGCGAGGTGGACATTCCGGGCCAGCAGGAGGGATTGCCCGTGGCGGCGATCGGCTACGGCGCGTTTGAAGATTGCGTTGGCCTGACCCGCGTCGCAATTCCGGACAGCGTGGTCCGCATCGAGGCGCAGGCATTCGCCTATTGCGGCGGTTTGACCAATATCTCGATCGGGCGCGGCGTCGCCAGCATCGGCGAGTGGGCGTTCCGCGGTTGCGGCAAGCTGGCGAACATCGAGGTGGATGCGCTCAATCCGGCTTTTGGCGGTGCGGACGGGGCTTTGGTCGACAAGCGGTCATCGACCTTGTTTCTGTGTCCGGCGCAGAAGCCGGGGTCTTTTGCGATTCCCGCCGGCATCGTTGCCGTCGGGAACGAGGCCTTTGCCCATTGCGCGGGGCTGACCAACGTCGTGCTTCCCGAAGGACTCGTTCGCATCGGGGATTGGGCCTTCGATTCCAGCGGATTGACCGGCATCCAGATTCCCGCCAGCGTGACCCACATCGGCGAGGGGGCGTTTTCCGCGTGCGCCGGCCTGGCGCGGGTCGAGGGCGGCGCGGGTCTCGTCCAGATCGGTCGGCGAGCGTTCGAGCGCTCCGGCTTGACGACGTTCGCCATGTCCAACGGCGTGACGCGGCTCGGGCCGTGGGCCTTCTACGGCTGCGCCCATCTGTCGCGGATCCGGCTTTCCGACGCCATCGCCCGCATCGAGGAACGAACCTTCTTCGATTGCACGGCCCTGCGTTCGATCGCGCTGCCCGCAGGCGTCGTCTACGTCGGCGATTGGGCTTTCGGCGAATGCCCCGGCCTGACGGCGATCTATTACGCGGGCAACGCCCCCGAAACCGGGGAGGAGACCTTTGCGGCCAGCCCGAACGTCGTCCAATATTATCTGGCGGAAAAATCCGGATGGGGATCGGCCTTTGCCGGACGTCCGGCGTTGCCGGGCCAGGCCCCGGCGGAGACGAACGACTTGCCGGCCCGCCGGACGGCGGTCTATCAGGAAGCCCCCGCGCCGAGATCCGGGGCCACGATGGCGGAAAAAGCCGGATTCTAGGCTCTGGGCCAGAGCCAAGCGGCGCCGCGGACTCCGCTGGAGTCGCCATGCTTGCTGCGGACAATGGGGGTGTCCGCCTCGCCGCCGAAGACGTAGGCCGGCAATTGGCGGGGCACCCCATCGTACAATTCATCCACGTTGCTCATGCCGCCGCCGAGAACGATCACGTCGGGGTCCAGCAGGTTGATCGCATGGGCCAGACAGCGGGCCAATCGGTCGGCATAGCGCTCCAGGGCTTGCCGCGCGGCGGCATCGCCGTTGCGGGCCAAGGCCACGATTTGCGGACCTTTCAGTTTCGCGGATCCGGTCGAGCCGGCGGCGCGGGCATAGTCGTTCGCGAAGCCGGTTCCCGAGATCCACGTTTCGATGCACGACGATTTCCCGCACCAGCACGCCGGACCGGGGAATTCGTCCGGCGTCATCCAGGGCAGGGGATTGTGTCCCCATTCCCCGGCCACCAAGTTCTCGCCCGCCCAAGGGCGGCCATCGATGGCGAGGCCCGCCCCGCAGCCCGTGCCGAGAATCGCGGCGAAGACGACCCGCCGGCCGGCGCCCGCGCCATCGACCGCTTCGGAAAGCGCGAGGCAATTCGCGTCGTTCAGGCAGCGCACCTCGCGGCGGAGGGCGGCGCCCAAGTCGCGGTCCAACGGATGGCCGTTCAGCGCGGTCGTGTTGGCGTTCTTCACGAATCCCGTCTTCGCCGAAATCGTGCCGGGAATGCCGACGCCGACGGTGCCCCGCCGGCCCAGCGTCGCTTCCGCCTCGGCGACCAATCCGGCGAGATCGGCCACGATCGTCTCGTAGCGGCGCGGATCGGTGTCCTGGCGCTTCCGGTAGATTTCGGCGCCGCTCTCGTCGAGGGCGATGATTTCGGTTTTGGTCCCGCCTAGATCGATTCCAAGTCGCATGGGTTGATCCTCGAGCCGGAAGATAGAAGTTTGGCGCGGCCGGGTCAATGGGGCCGTTCCCGCAACAGGGCGGATGAGGACGGTTCAGGAGTTCGCCGGGTCGGGGCCGGGACTGACGATCCGCACGGGCATGCGGGCGAGGCGGTCGAAGAGCCGCCGGTCGCCGAGGAGAGGCCACCAATCGTAGAGGAACGTCTGAATGGGCCGCCACATGGCGACCCAACCGCAGATGACGAGGCCTTCGCGGAAGATGCCGATCCATGGCCGCGTGTCCGCGCCCTTCGCGAGGGCGGCCGAAGCGGTCAGCGCGGCGGCGAGGAAGCCGAGGCCGATGGCGAGGCTGATCCAGCCGTCGTGGAGCAGATCATTCAGCCGCAGCGAAACGAAACCGGACTGGCGCTTGAAGTGCTCGCGGATGGCTTCGCCGGCGTCGCGGGCATGCTCGGGCGAATCCACCGGCTCGCGGAGATGGATGACCAAGGCCAGCGGCAGGCGAGCGGAAAACTCGCCGGCGCTGGCGACGACGTACTGCTGGGCGTCGTCGTCGAGATCCTGCGCGAGAAACGGCGATGGGTCGCGCGAGTCGAACATCTGGTCCAGTTTCCGGATGCGGATCTCGATGAGATGGGATTCCAGCGGGATCTCGTCGCCGTAGAAGATCGGAGCGGTCATAAGCATGCGTCCTTTTAATCCCGTCGGCCGGCCGAAAAGCCGGAAACCCAAGCCGAATCATCAATATTCAATGATCAATCTTCAATCCGTTGAACATTGAAGATAGGATATTGGATATTGAACATTCGGATTTTCTATCCCTTCACGGCGCCTTCGGTGAGGCCCTTGACGAAGAGCTTCATGGAGAAGGTGAAGAGGATGATGACGGGGATGGAGGCGATGGCATAGCCGGCCATCAGGGGGCCCCAGAGCTTGATGTATTCGCCGGCCATGCGGATCAACTGGACGGTGACGGGCAGGCGGGCCTGCTCGCGCATGACGATCAGGGGCATGACGAACTCGTTCCACTGGCCGAGGAACTGCATGACGGCGACGGTGCCCATGATCGGGCCGGACAGCGGGATGACGACGAGTTTGAGCTGCTGGAAGTGGTTGGCGCCGTCGATTTCGGCGGCTTCGAACAGGTCCTGCGGGATATCGGCGATGAAGTTGCGGAACACGAAAATGGCGAAGGCCTGGCCGCCGGAGGCGCCGACGAGGATCAGGGCGGTGAGGGTGTTGAGCAGGCTCATGTCGCGCAACAGGATGAACAGGGGCACGAGGTTGGCGATCATGGGCATCATCATCAGCAGCAGCAGCGCGTTCCAGAGGAACGAGGACAGCGGCACCTTCAGGCGGGCGAAGAAGTAGGCGCCGGCCAAACCGAAGATGACGATGAAGAAAGTGGCCGTCGTGGACAGGAAAATCGAGTTGGCGACGGTGGGCGAAACCATGGCCCAGGCCGTGGACCAGTTGTTCCAGTGGGTCGGCTGGGTCAGGGTAGTGGGGTTCAGGTAGAACTGGTTGTTGTCCTTGAGCGACACGATCAGCATCAGGTAGAGCGGCAGAAAGGCGAAAGCGAGGACGAACCAGATGAAGGTGTGCTTGGAGAAGCGCAGGCCCCAGTCGCCGACGACGGCGGCGGCCTTGTAGGCCGGCATCTGCTGCCGGGCAAAGGAGCGCGCGACGTAGAGGTCGCCTTGGCTGACGGGCGGCGTCGGGCGCTTCATGCAGCGGGCGAGGTAGGCCTTGTCGAGGCGGGAGGAAATCTGGCCCCACGGCGTGGCGAGGATGAGGAAAATCGCGCCGGAAACGATCATGTTGAGCGAGCCGCCGGCGACGCCGTAGCCGATCAGGACGACGCCGGCGGCGCCGATGGCGGTTTTGAAGAGGCTGCGGGCGAGCATCAGCAGCAACGCGAAGCCGAACAGCAGCCAGGCGACGCCGGCGTGGCCGAAGATCGCAGCGGCGATCAGGGCGGCGGCGACGAGGAAGAGCCCGCTGCGGAGCGCCGCGCCGAACTTGCGCAGCGCGACAGGCACGGCCACCAGCAGTCCGAGCTTGAGAACGAGCCCGCCGGCGAACGCCGCGAAGATCGCCGGCGTGGCCGTCTTGGGCAGCAAAACACCCTTGAAGAAGAGGTAGGCCTCGGCGAAAGCGTAGAGCGCGAGTATGCCGAACCAGGCCGACTTGCCGGGTTTGGCGCCGCCTTCGGGTTCCGGCTGCAGCAGCATGTTGCAGATCTTCTGGAGCAGCAGCACGACGACGGTCAGCACGATGCCGACGGCGCAGGCGTAGCCCATTTGCTGGTCCATGAACGCCTTCCGCAGCATGAACAGCGCCGGGACTGTCGCCTTGCCGCCGGGACCGCCCGCGATGCCGGCCAGGGCCAGGATCATGCCGGCGTCCTTGATGGTGTCGATGATGGCGAAGACGAGTAGCAGGTAGATCGAGCCCATCAGCAGCGGCAGCTCGATTTTGGTGAACCGGCTCCACCAGGTCGCGCCGTCGATGTCGGCGGCCTCGTAGACGTCCTTGGAGATGTTCTGCAGCTTGGCGAGGTGGGTGAGGACGGCGAACGAACCGACCCAGGGGAAGCCCCAGACAACGCAGGCGATGATGATGATCTTGGGATCGCCGAGCCAGGCGGGCGCGGTGCCGGCCTTGAAGGCGGTGAGCCAGTCGAAGGATTCGAAGAAGGATTTGGCGATGCCGCCGAGGGAGGGATCGGCGAGCTTGGCGGCGATGAACGTGCCGCCATGCTGGAGGAGGGTCATGAGGCCGGTCCAGTCGAGGAACTGGTTGAGGTAGCCGGCGGTGGCCTCGAAGAAGAACGACCGCCAGATCAGCACCGTGATCAGGCCGGGGATGACCATCGGCACGACGAACAGCGTACGGTAGAAGAACTGCATCTTCTCCGACGTGCAGCGGTGGATGCAGACGGCCACCAGCAGCGCCGGGATCATCTTGACCACGTTCCAGAAGCCGAGGATGAACGCCAGCTTGAACGAATTCCAGAACTCGAGGTTTTTGAGCAGATCGGCGTAGTTTTCGAAGCCGACGAATTCCGAGATGTCCGACCCGTTCCAGCGGAACAGGGAGTGGAAGATACCCGAGCTGGCCGGATAGTACTGGAACAGCCCGATCAGGATCAGCGTCGGGACGATGAAGAAGTAGATTTCCCAGTGATGGCGGAGCTGGTTGGCTTGGACTTCTTTAGGCTGCATTTCAGTTCACAGGGTTCAGGGTTCAGAGGTCAGGAGGGAAGGGGGGGAGAAACTAAAGACGGAATATTCAATATCCAATATCCAATGTCCAATATCCAACAGGGCGGACGAACCGCCCGGACGGCGCGGCGAGCCGCCCCTGCCAGGGTATTACGTAGAACGTAAAAACTTTGGGCGATTTTTACGTAGAACGTAAAAACTTTGGGCGATTTTTCCACGCTACGTAAAAACTTTGGGCCGTTTTTACGTAGAACGTAAAAACTTTCGGCGAGATTGGACTTGATGATTGGATATTGGAAATTGGACATTGGATATTGGGATCGGGCGGCCATCATGGCCGGGCCTCTTCGCGCAGGCGTTGGCGGATCTTGGCGAGGACGTTGGAGGAATATTCGTAGGGGCCGACGAAGCCCTCGGGGAGCTTGTCGCGATTGACGAGATCCATCTGGCGGGCGTGGTTGAGTTCGCCCCAGATCTGGCGGGAGGCGGTGATGGCGCGGTAGCGCACCCAGGCGGATTCGGCGTCGAGTTCGTCGGCGGACTTTTCCTCGGCGTTGGTGGCCGTGGCGGCGGCTTCGTCGGCCAGGATGGCGCGGCCGCGGATGCCGGCGAGGTACTGTTCGTTGCGCTGCATGCCGCGGCGCCAGTCGCGCTGCTGCTCCAGGAAGTCCTTCAGCCCGTTTTTCAGGTAGTAGGCCGTGAACTGCTTGGCGAAGTCGGCGAGGGAGATCTGGTTGACCTGGTAGAGGGAGTAGATCTGGCCCCAGGTGACGGCGGTGTTGCCGCCCAGGTTGAAGTTGACGTTGCCGTAGATGCCTTCGAGGTGCGGTTCGAAGGCCCGGAGCAGCGGATCGATCTCGGTGCCGACGATGGCCGGGATCCAGCCGATGATGGCGTTGAGCTTTTCGTTGCCTTTCTGCGAGGCGAGGAACATCAGGAAATCCACGGCGACGTCGACGTGCTTGGAGTCGCGGTTGACGCCGAACCGGAAGCCCGCGCCGGGGGATTCGTAGATGCGGCCTTCGACGACGCCCCCGTAGACGGGATCGTCGCGCGACGGGATGGGGAAGTCCATGATGCCGACCTCGAACTGGCCCTTGGCCTGCTCCTGGAGCGAGCGGGCGTCCCACGTGCCGGTGGTCATGAAGACCGCGCGCTGCTGGGCGAAGAGGAAGACGGCTTCGTCGCGGCCGAGGCCGGTGTAGCCGACCTGGAAGTAGTCGGTGACCTCGCGGAGCATCTTGAGCCAGAGGGCGTAGGACGGATAGGTGAAATCGAGCAGGCCGGTCTTGAAGGCGACGAAGGTCTCGTCGTTGCCGACGAAGCCGTCGCGGTTGAAATCGGCGCGGCGCAGGGCGCCGTAGGTGACGGGGGAGAACATCATGCTGTCCCAGTGGCCGAAGTGGTAGGCCGAGCCGGCGATGGGGATGTAGGCGGCGCCGCTGACGGGATTGGTGGTGTCGCGGATTTTTTCGCACACGGCGAGGAACTGGCGGTAGTCGAGCGGCGCGACGTCGCTGCCGGTGATTTTCTTCAGCAGGTCCTTGTTGTAGAAGATGCGCACGCCGAACTGCGACAGCGGCACGGACATGTACTCCTGCATTTCCGTGACGTAGGCGGTTTTCATGCCGTCCTTGTAGGTCTGGCGGAGCGGCAGATCGGCGATGTCGGTGCCGGCGTTGTGCGGATTGGGCGCGTTGACGTAGCGGGAGAGCGGCAGGAAGTAGCGGTTGTAGTAGGACAGCCAGATGTTGTCGGGCAGCATGGCGCCGACCTGCATGATGTCCGGCGCGGTGCCGCCCATGAGCTGGGTGCTGACCCACTGGCCGTAGGTGCCTTCGGGAATCGCGTCCTGGATGACGATGACGCCGGGATGCGTTTTCTGGTACTCGCGGGCCATCTCGTCGATGCCTTCGCGGACGCTGGCTTCGAGTTGCCAGTGGCCCAGGCGGATGACGGTGGAGCCGGGGGGCGTCTGCTGCGCGCGGTACGTCGCGATGACCCAGGCCGACCACAGGAAGACGGCGAAGACCACCAGCAGGGCGAAGTAGGTGCGGACGAAGGCGAACGCGGATTTGAGGAAGTTCGGCATGGCTAGATGCCCTCCTCGGCGCGGATCTTGGCTTCGAGCGCGTCCATGCGCGCGAGCGCCTGCTTGCAGCCGTAGACGCGGATGTCCTTGGGATATTTGTCGATCAGCAGCTGGTAGTACTTGCGGGCGAGATCGAAATCGCCGGTCTCGAATTCCGCGATGGTGGCGAGATTCCAGTAGGCCCAGGCGAATTCGATGAAGGGATCGGAGGGATCGACCTCGGTGGTTTCGAAGGAATTCTTTTCGGCCAGCAGCCGTTTTTCCTGTTCGCCGAGGGTGGTGTAGCCCACGGCCAGGAGCGACCAGGCGGGGCTCAGGAATTCCTTTTTTTCGCGGGCGACGAAATCCTCGAGCTTCGCGATCGCCGCGCGCGTGGACGTCGGCTCGAGCTTGGCGAGCTGGATGCTCTGGAGATAGAGGAACGCTTCCTTGGCGGCGAGGTGGCCGGGATATTTGTCGAGGATGTGCTGGTAGGCGGCGTCGACGGCGGCGTAGTCGGGTTCCTGGCCGACGGGCACGAGGTGCAGCTGACGGGCGAGCGCCAACTCGGTCCAGGGCACCATGGGGCTGTCGGGGGCGGCGGCGGGGATTTCCTTGTAGAGGCCGGTGGCCTTTTTCGGATCCTCGCCGGGGCGGCGCAGATCCCAGACGGTGGCGAGGCCGTAGGTGGCCATGGCCCAGTCGTCGGAGCCCTTTTCGGCGGCGTCGCGGGCGGCCTCGAAAGCGAGCTGCGCGTTCTGGAATTCGCTGAGGCGATAGGCGGTCCAGCCGTCGCCGATCAGGGGGGCGGCGTCGCGGCCGCCGCCGGCTTTGGGCTTGCAGGCGGCAAGCCCGAGGGCGAGCAGACCCGCCAGCAAGACGCGCGCGAGCTGGGATGTCCGGTGATCCATGTCGATTAAATCCTTCCGTCCGCCGGGCGGAAATCCGCGCCATCAGACGGAACAGCATATGGCAGAACGTGGAGCGTTTCGCCAGCAAAAATTGCGGCACGGGCGCCTTTGCGCCCAAGGCCGCGGGATTCGGGATTGAACGAAGGCGGGCGGAACGACTACAGTGGGCCCGCCATGCCTAAAAACAACGTGCCGATCGATACGACGGGCCTGCCGGAACTGGACGCCGCCCTGACGGGAATTCTGGCGGGGGACAACGTCGTCTGGAACGTGGACGACGTCGGCCAGTATCGGCGGCTGGCCACGCCCTACGCGGAAGCGGCGAAACGCGACGGCCGCAAATTGGTCTATTTCCGGTTTGCGCGCCACGAGCGTCTCGTGCCGGAGGGCTTCTGCGAGGAATGCCGGCTGGATGCCCAGGCGGGGTTCGAGGTTTTCCTCCACCAAATCCATGCGGTGATCGGCGACCACGGCCTCGGCGCCTACTATCTGTTCGATTGCCTGTCGGATCTGGCGACGAACTGGTGTTCGGACGCGATGCTGGGCAACTTCTTCATGCTGACCTGCCCGTATCTCTATCGGCTGGATACGGTCGCCTATTTCGGATTGTTGCGGGGGCGCCATTCGCGGCTGGCGGTGGAGCCGGTGCGCGCCACCACGCAACTGTTTCTGGAAGTGTTCGGACGCGGAGAGACGCTGTATCTCCTGCCGATCAAGACCGAGTTCCGGCATTCGCCGACGATCCATCTGATGCTGGAGTGGGACGGCGCGAAGCGCTTGTCCGTCGTGCGCTCGAGCGCGGTGCTGACGCAAGTCATGGGGCGGGTGCTGCCGAAAGCGGAGCGCATCGAAACCTACGGCGACGACGTGGTGCGGCGGACCGAGGAAATCGTTCGCGCCGGGGCCGCGCGCGGGGCCGAAGCCGCCGAACTGAAGCGCCAGCTCGTCGGCATGATGGTGACCCGCGACGAATCCATTCTGCCGCTGGTGGACGAGTATTTCACGCTGGAAGACCTGCTGGACGTCCGCTGGCGGATGGTCGGCACGGGACTGATCGGCGGCAAGACGGTGGGCATGCTGCTGGCGCGGAAGATCGCGGAGCGCGAGCGTCCCGAACTGGGCACCCAGCTGGAGGAACACGATTCGTTCTACATCGGCTCGGACGTGTTCTATTCCTTCATGGTGCGCAACGGGCTGTGGAAGATCCGCGAAATGCAGCATTCCGCCGACACCTTTCTCGACGGCGTCGACGAGGCCCAGGAGCGCATCCTGAGCGGAAAGTTTTCGAACTACGAAGTGCGGTTGTTCGAGAAGATGCTGGACTATTTCGGCCAGTATCCGGTGATCGTGCGGTCGAGCTCGCTGCTGGAGGATGCCTTCGGCAATTCGTTCGCGGGCAAGTACGACAGCGTGTTCTGCGCGAACCAGGGACCGCTGGAAGAGCGGTTGCGGAACTTCCTCGACGCGATCCGTTCGGTCTACGCCAGCAGCATGAGCCGCGAAGCGCTGTCCTACCGCGAACGCCACGGGTTGCTGAAGCGCGACGAACAGATGGCGCTGCTGGTGATGCGCGTGACGGGCGAATTGCAGGGCAACGCGTTCTATCCCCATCTGGCCGGCGTGGGGTTTTCCTACAACCCCTTCGTCTGGGGTCCCGAAATCGATCCCGCGGCGGGCGTGCTGCGGCTCGTGTACGGCCTCGGCACGCGCGCGGTGGACCGCGTGGACGACGATTACACGCGCGTCGTCGCGCTGAACGCGCCGTTGCGCCGGCCCGAAGGCAGCCTCGACGAAATCGTCCGCCACACGCAGCGGCGGGTGGATTTCGTGGATCTGGCCGGCGGCCGGCTCGCGACCGGCGAGTTCGCCGAGCTGATCGAACGCGCGCAGGGCGTGCCCGTCGATTTGTTCACCACCGAAACGGACGGCGGCGGGCGTTTCCTGACGTTCGACGGCCTGCTGACGCGCACCGGTTTCGTGGAGAACTTCCGGAAACTGCTCGAGACGCTCGAAGCCGCCTACGGCAAGCCGGTGGACGTCGAGTTTGCCGTGAATTTCATGCCGGACGGAAAAAACTACATGATCAACCTGCTGCAATGCCGTCCGTTGCAGGTGCAAGGCACCCACAATCCCCACGTGCCGCAGGTGGAATGCCCGGCCGAAGGCATCCTGTTGGCGGGTCGCGGCGCCGTGGTGGGGCACAGCCGCGTGGAACGCCTCGATTGGCTGGTGCTCGTGGTGCCGGACGTCTACGGGGCGCTGCCCGAACGCGACCGCCATCCGGTGGCGCGGGCGGTGGGCGCGGTAAACCGGGCGCTGGCCCCGGTCTCCGTCGGCGCCCTGGCGATCGGGCCCGGCCGCTGGGGCACGCACATGGCGTCGCTCGGCGTGCCCGTCCGCTTTTCCGAAATCAGCCGCATGACGGCGATCTGCGAGTTGATGATGATGCACGATTTCCTGACGCCGGACGTCTCGCTGGGCACGCATTTCTTCGGGGAGCTGGTGGAGATGAACGTCCTCTACTTCGCGCTCTTCCCGGGCCGCGAGGGAAACCGGCTCAATCTCGACGCGTTGCTGGCCGCGCCGAACCGGCTGGCGGAACTTGCGCCGGAAGCGGCCGGGCTGGACCACGTGCTGCGCGTCGTGCGTGCGGACGACTTGAGTCCCGAAGGCACGTGGCTGGTGGCCGACGGCATCGCGCGGGAGGTGAACGTCAGCCTCTGCCCGCCGCTGCGGCGCCATTCCGCGGAGGGCTAGCGCGTTTCCGGATTTGGCGTTGCCGCTTGCATTCCCCCGACGAGGTTCCGCCACAGGCGGGCCGGCGTCGGGGGCTCCAAAAGCAAGGATCCCTTGGCTGTTTGGAGCCGGGACGCCCTCGTCCCGGATGGATTCGGCGCCGACGAAGACGCCCCGGCCGGAGATGCCGGCCGGGGCGAAGGTTCCGCTGGATCGGAGTTCCGGAATTCTGAACTCCGACCTCTGAACTCTTAATCCCGTTTCCTACACGAGTCCCTGGTCGAGCATGGAATCGGCGACCTTGACGAAGCCGGCGATGTTGGCGCCGACGACGTAGTTGCCGGGCTGGCCGTATTCCTTGGCGGTTTCGAAGGCGCTGTGGTGGATGGCGACCATGATCTGGTGCAGGCGGGATTCGACTTCCGCGCGGGTCCAGTTCAGGTGCATGGCGTTCTGGGCCATTTCCAGGCCGGAGGTGGCCACGCCGCCGGCGTTGGCGGCCTTGCCGGGACCGTAGAGCACCTTGTTCTGGAGGAACACGTCGACCGCCTCGGGGGTGGAGGGCATGTTCGCGCCTTCGGAAACCAGCTTGCAGCCGTTCTTCACGAGCGCGGCGGCGTCGGCGCCGTTGATTTCGTTCTGCGTGGCGCTGGGGAAAGCGCAGTCGCAGGGGATCGACCAGGGGTTCTGGCCTTCGCGGTATTCGGCGCCGAACTTCTGGGCGTATTCCGCAATGCGGCCGCGCTTCACGTTCTTGAGATCCATCACGTACGCGAGCTTTTCGGCGTTGATGCCGTCCTGGTCGTAGATCGTGCCGGCCGAGTCGGAGAGGCTGACGACCTTGCCACCGAGCTGGTTGATCTTTTCGACGGTGTACTGCGCGACGTTGCCGGAGCCGGACACCGCGCAGACCTTGCCCATGAACGTCTCGCTGCGGGTCTTGAGCATTTCCTCCGCGAAGAACACGCAGCCGTAGCCGGTGGCCTCGGGCCGGATCAGCGAGCCGCCCCACTTGAGGCCCTTGCCGGTCAGCACGCCCGTGAATTCGTTGCGGATGCGCTTGTATTGGCCGAACATGAATCCGATTTCGCGGCCGCCGACGCCGATGTCGCCCGCGGGCACGTCGGTGTGCGGGCCGATGTACTTGCACAGCTCCGTCATGAACGACTGGCAAAAGCGCATGACTTCGTTGTCCGATTTGCCCTTGGGGTCGAAGTCGGAGCCGCCCTTGCCGCCGCCCATGGGCAGGGTGGTCAGCGAGTTCTTGAAAATCTGCTCAAAGCCGAGGAACTTCAGGATGGAGAGATTGACGGAGGGGTGGAAGCGCAGGCCGCCCTTGTAGGGGCCGATGGCGCTGTTGAACTCGATGCGGAAGCCGCGGTTGACGCGGACGTTGCCGGCGTCGTCGAGCCACGGCACGCGGAAGATGAGCTGGCGTTCGGGCTCGACGATGCGTTCGAGGATCCGGCCGGCCTGGTACTTCTTGTGCCGTTCGACGACGGGCTCGAGGGTCTCGAGGACTTCGCGGGCGGCCTGGAGGAATTCCGGCTCTCCGGGATTGCGGGCTTGCAACTGGGTCAGGACATCTTGGACATAGCTCATCGGCGTCTCCTGGGTGGTTCATTCGGGCAGGGAGGCGAAACCTTTTACCCGTTCTTTTCTTGCCGCAAAAATGTAGTCATATGGCCATAAATGAAACAATATTGTGGATAAAATTTCATATATACGGCAAATATGCCGTATATGAATTGCATACATCCATTTTTTGCGGCAGTTGAGCGGCGGGACGGAAATCCATGAAATTGACCTCGGACGAAATCAAACAGCGGATTCTGAAGATTCTGGATCGAATCGGCCGGCCGGCCGGTTCGTCGCAGATTGGCGAACTGCTGAGCGGCTGGGGCGTGGAGCTGAGCGAACGGAGCATCCGGCTCCATTTGTTGCAGCTCGATGAGGAAGGATTGACGGAGCTGGTCAGCCGCCGCGCAGGTCGCGCGCTGACGGACAAGGGACGCGCGGCGGCGAAACAAGGCGCCGACATCGAACCGCGAAAGTTCGTTGCGGAACGGATCGACGAGTTGAATGTCCGCATGGGTTTCAGCCTGCGTTCCGGTATGGGCACGTTGGTCGTGAACGCGACGGTGCTCGCGGCCCGGGACGAAATGGCGGCGCTGGACGTGGTGCGCCCGGTGTTCGCGGCGCGGCTGGGCATGGGTTCGCGCCTGCTGGTGCTGCGGGCGGGGGCGAGTTGCGACCTGATGCGCGAGTCCGTCGTGCCGCGCGGCAAGGTCGTCTTGGTCACGGTCTGCGGCGTCGCGCTGAACGGGATTTTCCTCAAGGAGGGGATTCCGGTGACGTCGCGCTACGGCGGGTTGCTGGAATTCCGGAACCGGTTGCCGACGCGCTTCGTGGAACTCTTGGACTACGGCGGAACGACGCAAAACCCGTTGGAACTGTTCATCCGGGCGAAAATGACGAGCGTGCTGGCCTGCGAACGGACCGGCAACGGCCGGGTCGGCGCGAGTTTTCGCGAGTTTCCGTCGGCGGCGCTGCCGGCGGTGCTGAAAATTCGCGACCAGCTGAAATTGCTGGGACTCGACGGCATTCTCGCGGTCGGCGTGCCGGACCAACCGCTTTTTGGCGTTCCGGTGGGCGCCGGACGGACGGGACTGGTGGTGTTGGCCGGGCTGAATCCCGGCGCGGCGCTGGAAGAAGCGGGGCTGGCCAGCGAAAATCGGTCGCTGGCTGGCTTGCTGGAATACGTGAAGTTTCCCGAGTTCCGCCACTTGAACATGTGGACGCGCCGGGGCGAATGAAGGCCGGCGGCGGTTTTTCGGCCCATTTCGCGCGGCACGTGCTATAGTGGCTTTCCATGCGGACGGAACGCGACAGCTTGGGCGACCTGGAAGTGCCGGACGAGGCCCTGTACGGCATCCACGCGCAGCGGGCGCTGGGGAATTTCGGCGCCGGCGGCCGCGCGGTGCGCCCGGAACTGGTCCGCGCCTTCGCGGTCGTGAAGAAAGCCTGCGCCTTGGCCCACCGCGAACTCGGCGCGCTGCCGGCGGACGTCGCGGACGCCATCGCCGCCGCGTGCGACGAAGTGGCGGAAGGTCGCCATGCCGCGGCGTTTCCCGTGGACGCCTTGCAGGGCGGAGCGGGCACCTCGACGAACATGAACGTCAACGAGGTGCTCGCGAATCTGGCCATCCTCCGGCTGGGCGGAAAACCGGGAGATTACGCGCGGGTCCATCCGCTCGACCACGTGAACCGGGGGCAGTCCACCAACGACGTCTATCCCACCGCGCTGCGCATCGCGGCCATCCGGCTCGTGCGCGAATTGGCCGACGCCTTGGCGCGGCTGCAGGAAGCGCTGCAGAAAAGGGAGCGGGAATTCGCCGACGTGCCGAAGCTGGGGCGCACGCAGTTGATGGATGCCGCGCCCATCGCGCTGGGCGAGGAATTCGGCGCGTGGGCGCAAGCCGTCGCGCGCGACCGCTGGCGCATTTATAAGGTCGAGGAACGCCTGCGCCAGATCAACCTGGGCGGCACGGCGGTGGGCACGGGCGCCGCCGCCGACAAGCGCTACGGTTTTCGCGTCGCGGAAATCCTGCGCGACCTGACCGGCCTGGGCCTGGCGCGCGCCGAATACCCCATGGACCTGACGCAGAACCAGGACGTGTTCGTCGAAACGTCGGGCCTGCTCAAGGCCTGCGCGGTCAACCTGCTCAAGATCACCGGCGACCTGCGCCTGCTGAATTCGGGGCCGCGCGGCGGTCTCGGCGAGATCCGGCTCGAAGCGCGGCAGGTGGGCTCGTCGCTCATGCCCGGCAAGGTGAATCCGGTGATTCCCGAACACGTCGCCCAGTGCGCCATGCGGGCGATCGCGAACGACGCGGCGATCGCGCTGGCCGCGGCGAGCGGGCAACTGGAGCTGAACGCCTTCCTGCCGCTCATCGCCGACGCGTTGCTGGAATCGCTGGCGCTGCTGCGCGATGCGACGACGATCCTGCGCGCCAAGTGCATCGAGACGCTGGCGGCCGACGCCGAAGCCTGCGCCCGGCATCTGGACGCCTCGACGGCGCCGGCGCTGTTGCTCGTGCCCGAACTGGGCTACGACGCGGCCGCCGCGCTGGCCAAGGAAGCGCTGGTCTCCGGCCAAAGCATCCGCAGCCTGGTCGCAGAGCAGAAGCTGTTGCCGCCGGAGCGCATCGACCGCCTGTTTCCGGAGCGCCGGCCGTGAGCCTGAACGCCACGCCCCGCGGCGAACGCGTCCATATCGCCATCTTCGGCCGGCGCAACGTCGGTAAATCGCGCCTCATCAACGCGCTGACGGGGCAAGAGGTGTCCATCGTGTCCGACGTGAAGGGCACGACGACCGATCCGGTGACGAAGGCGATGGAATTGCTGCCGCTGGGACCGATCGTGATCATCGACACGCCCGGGCTCGACGACGAAGGCGCGCTTGGCGCGCTGCGCGTGCAGCGGACGCGCGACGTGTTGAACCGGACCGACGTCGCCCTGCTCGTCACGGATGCGGACGGCGGTTTCGGCGCCTGCGAGCGCGAATTAGCCGCGGCGGTCCGCGAGAAGAAGCTGCCGTGGGCGGTGGTGGTCAACAAGGCCGATCTGGCGGCTCCCGCCGAAGCCGCACGCCGGGAAATCGCGACGCAGGCCCAGGTGCCGGTCCACGTGGTGTCGGCCGCAACCGGCGCCGGGGTGGAGGATCTCAAGTTGGCGCTGGCGCGACTCGCGCCGGAAGACGACGACAAATTCCGGATCGTCGGCGATTTGCTGCGGCCGGCGGACGTCGTGGTGCTGGTGACGCCGATCGACAAGGCCGCGCCCAAGGGACGTTTGATTCTCCCGCAGCAGCAGACCATCCGCGACGTGCTGGAAGCCGACGCCATCGCGGTGGTGACGAAGGAATTCGAACTGCGCGAGACGCTGGCGAGCCTGGGCCGCCCGCCGCGGCTGGTGGTCACCGATTCGCAGGTGTTCGCCAAGGTGGCGGCCGACGTGCCGCCGGACGTCTGGTTGACGTCGTTTTCGATTCTCTTCGCCCGCTACAAGGGCGATCTGGCCGAACTGGTGCGCGGCGCGCAAGCAGTGGAAAAGCTGCAGGACGGCGACCGCATCCTCGTCGCGGAAGGCTGTACGCACCACCGGCAGTCGGACGACATCGGCACGGTGAAGATCCCGCGCTGGCTGCGGCACTACGCGGGCAAGGAACTGGTTTTCGAACATGCCGCCGGCTTGAAGTATCCGCGGGCACTGAACGAATACGCCCTTGTGGTCCACTGCGGCGGTTGCATGCTGAACCGGCGCGAGATGCACTGGCGGCTGGCGCAGGCACGGGCGTCCGGAGTCCCGATCGTCAATTACGGCGTGCTCATCGCTTACCTGCAGGGCATTTTGCCGCGCTGTCTCGCGCCGTTTCCGGATGCCGCTCAGCTGCTGGACGGCTGAAAGCCGTTGAACCGTGAACCGCTGAACCCGTCGGTCAAATCGGCATGCGGGCCTTGCCGGCGCCGGTGGCGGCGGTCGCGTAGGCGGTCGGAATGTCGCGGGCTTGTCGGACGTCTTCGACCGTGTAGAAAGCCTCGGGATCGAAGGCGCGGAGAATGTCGCGCATTTCGTCCACGCGCTTGCGGGGCATCAGGGTGACGAGCACGCGGACGGGGCCGCGGGTGCCGAAAGCATCCTGCTGGGTGACGCCGAATCCGGCCTCGGAAAGCTGCCGCATCAGATCGGCGACCGGCTTGGTCGTGATGACGCGAACGAGCGCCCAGCCGACGGCCAAGTGTTCTTCGATGACCATGCCGACGAGCGTGCCGCAACTGAACCCGAGCGCATAGGCGACGTAGGTGCTCACGTGCTGTTCGCCGGTCAGGATGTGCGACACGACGCTGATCCAGATGAGCACTTCCACGAAGCCACAGGCGGCGGCGAAAACCTTTCGTCCGCGGGCGATGAACGCGACGCGCAGCGTGCTCATGCTGACGTCGCAGATGCGGGCGACGACGATGAGCAGGAATGGGAGGACCAGATGGATCATGGCCTCAAGATACCGGCGGGCGGGGGGCGGATGCAAGCCCGGCGGCGGGGCCGTCCGGCTAAAATTTCGCGCTGGCGACCAGTTCGGCGTAGCGGCCGTTTCGCGCCAGCAGGTCCTCGTGGTTGCCGGATTCCGCGATCCGGCCGTCTTCCAGCACGAGGATCAGGTCCGCATGGCGGATGGTGGAGAGCCGGTGGGCGATGATGAACGCCGTGCGGCCTTCCATCAGCTTCTCGAAGCTCTCCTGGATGGCCCGCTCGGTTTCGGCGTCCACGGAGCTGGTGGCTTCGTCCAGGATGACGATGCGAGGGTCTTTGAGGATCATGCGGGCGATGGACAGGCGCTGGCGCTGGCCGCCGGAAAGCTTGACGCCGCGCTCGCCGACCTGGCTTTCGTAGCGGTCGGGCAGGGACTCGATGAAAGCGTCGATGCTGGCGAAGCGCGCGGCGTCGCGGATGCGTTCGGGATCCAGCTGGCGGCGGGCGAAGGCGATGTTCTGCGCCACGGTGCCGTGGAAAAGGAAGGTCTCCTGGAAGACGATGCCGATGGCCTGCCGGAGGGATTCCAGGCGCACGTCGCGGATGGGCTCGCCGTCGATCAAGATGCGGCCCGACTGCGGTTCGTAGAAGCGCGGTAAAAGGGAAACGAGGGTGGTCTTGCCGGAGCCGGTGGACCCGACGATGGCGATCTTGGCGCCGGCGGGGGCGACGAAGGAAACGTCGCACAGGACGGGCCGGTCGGGTTTGTAGCCGAAGGTCACGTGCTCGAAGCGCACCTCGCCGCGGGCGAATTTCACGGTTCGGGCGCCGGGGTCTTCCGGGACTTCCGGGGGCAGATCGAGGAATTCGAACACCCGCTGGGTGGCGGCCAGGCCGCGCTGGATGACGTCGTAGAAGCCGACGAGCTGGTGGATGGGATCGAAGAACCGGCCCATCAGCGGAATGAACGCCAAAACCGTGCCGAGCGTGACGTGGCCGCGGCCGAGGACGACCAGCGCGCCGCCGCCGACGCCGATCAGGAGCATGGCGAGGTCGCGCGTGCCGTAGAGGATCTGGTGGTTGAGGCTGAACACCCGCATGGCTTTGTGGACCAGCCGCGCCTGGGCGAGATTGGTGCGCAGATAGGTGCGGCGGGCGGCGGGTTCGCGCTCGAACGCCTTGATTTCGCGGATGCCGGCGATGTTTTCCTGGATGGTGGCGCCGATGAGCGACTGCTGTTCGCGCATTTCGCGGTAGATGGGCCGCAAATGCGTGCGCACGCGCCGGACGGCCGCCCAGATGACCGGAACCGGCAGCAGCGCGCAGACGAACAGGGCCGGGCTCAGGCCGATCATGATCAGCGGCACGGTGACGAGATGCGTCGAGGCGTAGAGCAGGACGTAGGAATCGCGCAGCATCTGCTCCATCTGGTCGGTGTCGCCCACGGCGCGCGTCATGATGGCGCCGGTGCGCTCGGCGTCGAAATAGGACACGGGCAGCTCGTGAAGGTGCTCGTTCACGCGATGCTTCACGTCGAGCATGATTCGCTGGCAGACGCGGGTGCCCAGGCGCCACATGAAGACGCCGATCGCGTTGGCGCCGGCGATCAGGAGCAGCACCGCGGCGAAGTAGCCCGCGGACCAGATCAACTTGGCGCGGACGTCGGGCAGGGAAGGACCCAAATCGAAGACGCGCCCGAAAAAGGAAAACGCGCCCCCGCGCACCACGCCGTCCATGTACCACGCCAGACTGGCGGCCGGGATCAAGTTCAGCACCGAATTCAGGAAATAGAACAGGTAGACCGTCCCGAGCTGGCGGCGATAGGGTCGGACGAATTCCAGCGCCCGGCGCAGCAGGCGCATATCCATGCGGGTCGCGCCGCCGGCGGCGTCCGGGCCGAACCGATGCGGGGGGCCGCCTCCGGGCGGCGGGCCGCTAGGCGGTCTCATGAAGCTGGCCCTCCACGCACATGCGCAGGGAGTGATAATCCGCCTTCCAGGCGTGGCCCTTCATGCGGCTGAGCGCCACCCCGTTGCGGTCCACGGCGCTGAAGACGCCGCCGTCGGCATCCAGGAATCTTTCGAAATAAAAATCCGCGGTTCGCCGGAAGGCGTCGGCGTAAGGTTCTCCAAACAGGCGCGCGGCGAGACCGAACGCCTTGACGGCTTCCGATTGCGTCCAGAAGCTGGCGGCGCCGGCGCAACGGCGCTCGGTCAGGTAGAATTGGTCCATGAACGCGCCGTTCGGCTGGACGGCGTTGTGGAGCGCCTTGTCGAGGAGGGCGCGCTCGACGACCTCCGGCAGTTCGGCGCCGGGCCATTCGCGGAAAAACCCGAACCATTCCAGCCCGTGCGCGAGCGAGGCGTAGGCGCCCGGCCGCCGGTCGGGATCGTGGAAGCCCTCGCGAAAGGCGTCGAACGTGACGGTTTCCGCCGGATCCAGGATGCGCGCGAGGAAGAAATCGCGCACAGCGGAGATGCGGTCGCCCAGTTGCGCTTCGAGGCCCGCGTCGCGCAGGCAGACGAGAGCTTCGAGATAATGGAGCACGTTGTTGCCGGCGAATTTGCCGATGGGGGCGAAGCCGCGTCCGCCTTCGCCCCAGCAGCCGAGCACGCCGTTCGTCCGCAAGTCGCCCGCGACGGTCTTCTCTTCGATCATCCGGAAAAGGCGGAGGGCTTCGTCGCGCGCGTCGGCGCGGTCCGTGGCCTGCGCGTAGCGCGCCAGGCCGATCACGACGAAAAAATTCGCGTACGTATCGAGCGCCGCGGGGGAAAAGAGTTGGCCGTCCACGAGCGACGCATACCAGCCGCCGTCCGTGCGCAGAGCCGAGGTCAGGAAGCCGAACAGATGTTCCGCGGGTTCGCGGCAGAAGTCCAGTCCGGCGCGCAGGCCTTCGGCGTAGTTGTAGAGCGGCCGGGCCTGGATCAGGAGGAGGCGGTCCGGAGTGGGGCGGACGGTTCCGGTGGAATCGATCAAATGGTGCAATCCGCCGCGCTCGCGGTCGCGGCAGCGCTCCCAGTAGCGGAGAATGCCCTCGAAATGGCCGCGGAAAGCACATGTCTGGTTCATGGACAGGGGAGCTTCCCACAAAAGCGACCGGGAGAAAATCCAGAAATGTGGAAGGCGAAAATCGCAGAAATACGGGGCGAAAATGCCGGAAGAATAGTTTCGTGACTTTCCCGGCGTCGTGATAACATGGGGTTCATGAAAAACGACAAGATGCCCCTTCGCCGGAAGGTGAAAATCGTCGTCGATCCCGACGATGCGCGCTTGGCCACCGTGATGCATGAAAACAAAGTCATTTTCACGATCAAAACGGACGTGTCGGGGATGCACCCTTCGATCGTCGTCGTTGCCCGGGAGACCTATCTCAAGACCATGACCAAGGGCAAGACGGGCATCGTTTTGTGGAACGGCGCGGAGAAACTGAACCGCACGCTTTAGCCGATCCGCTGCCGGCCGGAACGGCCGTCGCCAGCGACGAAAAGGAACGCGAACCATGGAAACCAAACGCACGCAAGCCATCCGGCATCTGGAAGGAAAAGACGTCCCGGCCATCGTCCAGGTGTTTTACGAATTCAATCACCTGAAGGCGCTTTATCGCCAGGGCTGGCTGCGGCATGGCATATCCAAGACCGATTGCGAAACCGTGGCGGAACATTCGCTGGGCGTGGCGTTGCTGGCGTTGTTTCTCGCGGACGAGCACTTCCCGGAACTGGAGAAAGGCAAGCTGATCGTCATGGGCCTGCTGCACGACTTCGGCGAAATCTACGCCGGCGACATCGTGCCCGGGAAAATGTCGTTGGAGGAAAAGCACGCGCTGGAAAAAGCGTCCGTGGAGCGCGTCTTCCTCCGTTTTCCCAAGGGGAGGGACTATCTGTCCATCTGGGAGGAATTCGAGGCGCAGGCAACGCCGGAGGCGCGGTTCATGAAAGAAATCGACCGGCTTGAAATGGGGCTGCAGGCCAGCGTGTACGAACAGGAAGGCTTGGGCGATCTGGGCGTCTTCTTCGACTCCGCCGACCAAGCCTTGACCACGCCCCAATTGCGGGAAATTCTCGCCGCGCTGCGGAAACTGCGCGCAGCGAAATCCTGAGTTCGGAATCCGGCGAACGATCGTCGCTACGGTTGGATCTCGTCGTTGTCTTCCGCGGCGGGGGAACTGTCGCGCGGGGATTTCTTCTTTTTGCCGGTCTTGGCCTGTTTGGCCTTGCGCCAGTCGATGAGCCGGCGCTGCAGATAGTCGTTCTCGAAGCGGGTGATGTCCACCTCGTAGTCGAAGCCGGCGGCCAGCGCGCCTTGATTGCCCATGATCGCGACTTTGGCGTCGTCGAACTGGGTCTGGTTCAAGTTCATCGCCGGATCGTGGGGATTGAGGATTTTCATGGCTTTGCGCGCCTTGACGGTATCCGCGAAGCGTTGGATCTGGTTGCGGCTGGAAACCGCCTTGCGGTTGAGCTGGTCGGAAACGACGGCTTCGTAGACGACTTCCGCGCGGTTTTCCTGGACGTTCCAGATCGCGACGTCGATTTCGCCCAGGGTCCGGCCGGTTTCGTCGTGGTAGGTCAGGTTGCAGAACGCGCGCGTTTTCTTGGGGTCGTTGCGGGAATTATACTGCATGACGGCCAAGGCTTCGAGGATGGCGCCGGTGCTGCCCCACTTGGGTTCGTCGAGATCGCGCAGCATTTCGAAATACTTTTGGATCAGCGGGCGCCGCGCCTCGGCGATGGAAGCCGGCCAGAGGGTAATGACGTCTTCGACCGGCAGCGCTTCGTCGCGCCAGGACGTCGCGAGTGTTTGGACGGCCGGGGCCGGAGCGGTGGCCGGTTCCGCCGGCGCGGCGGCAGGCGGAGCAGGACGGCGCAGCAAGAAAGCCGCCGCCGCAATGCCCACCAACACGACGGCGGCGAGCGCCACCTGCCAGCGGGACGGAGCCGCGCGCGGCGTCGGCTTGGCCGCCACCGGCGTGATGGGCAGGGTGGAGGTTCGCACCGGGGGGCCGTGCGGGGGCGTCGGCATGAGCCGGATCGTGGGCGCCTGCTGCGGCGCGCCGACGCGGAATGACGTTTGCCGAATGGCGCCCGGCAGGACCTTGCGCAGGGCGGCGAGGGCCGCCGCGGCGGAGGGGTAGCGGTCTTCCGGGGAGTAGGAAAGCGCCTTCATGACCCAGTCGCTCAAGGCCGCCGGCAGATCGGGCCGCAGCTCGGACAGCGGTTTGACGTTGTGCTGGAGATGGCTGGTGATGAGATCGGGGATCGTTTCGCCGTCGACGGCGCTGTGCCCGGAAAGCATGTAGTAGAAGACGCAACCCATCGCGTAGATGTCGGTACGGGCATCGAGCGGCTGATGGCGTAGCTGCTCGGGGGCGATGTAGAGGATCGAACCGTAGATGGACTTGTTGCCTTCCATGCTTTGCACGGTCGGCTGGGTCACGAAGCGCGCGAGGCCGAAATCGAGGATTTTGTATTGCCACGCCCCGCTGGGCAGGCGCGTGCGCATGATGTTCTGCGGTTTCAGATCGCGGTGGATCATGCCGGCCTGGTGCGCGGCGATCAGCGCTTCCAGCGTCTGCTGCGCGGCGTCGGCGAACTCGTCGACGCCGAACGGGGCGTGCTTGACGACGACGTCGAGCGTCTCGCCGTCCACGTATTCGGTGATGACGTAGGGGCCTTTGTCGTCCACGCCGAAATCGTGGATGGTGAGGATGTTGGGGTGTTGGATCGCGGCGAGGGTCATGGCCTCGCGCCAGAGGCGTTCGGTGCCCTCGGGATCGTCGAGCATCGGTTCCGGCGGGTTCCAGCGCTTGACGGCGACGTAGCGTTGCAGCTGGAGATCCCAGGCTTGGAAGACCGATCCGGAACCGCCCGAGCCGATGGCGCGGCGGATTTCGTAGCGCTCGGCGATCTTTTCGGAGGGAGAGGCGTTTGCCGAATCTGGGGCCGGATCGTTCTTTTTCACGCCGCAAAGAGTAGCGGGCGGGGGGCGCGCTGTCGAGTTCGGAACCTGTTTGGGCGGGGACCCCGCGACATCGAGCTCCCCATTCCGATCACGCACCCGATACCCGCCTAGACGGCGCGATCGGGAGGTGCCGGAACTCCCCGGAAGCCCGCCGAGTGAATCGCTGGTGGCCGGCCAAAACGGGAATCGGGGCGGCGGGATTTGAACCCGCGACATCGAGCTCCCAAAGCTCGCGCTCTACCAGGCTGAGCCACGCCCCGTTGCTAATTTTTCAAAATTCCGGGAACGCCCCGACAACAACCGTCAAACCCTGCGCGATCGGCGCTTCCGCGTCAAAGAAAAACCTCCGATTGCTCGGAGGTTTCCGTTTTCAAGTGGCGGGGTCGACGGGACTTGAACCCGCAACACCCAGATCGACAGTCTGGTACTCTAACCAATTGAGCTACGACCCCGTGGCTCAAAAATCACGCAGAAGATAGCGGAAACGAGGGGGCATGCAAGCCGAAAATTGGGGTGGACGGAACTTTTTGCGGCCGAAGCGGCAAGATCGGCGGCGGGCGGCTATTTGCCGCCGCGCTGGCGAACGACTTCGTAGAGCAGGATCGTGGCGGCGGCGGCGACGTTGAGGGAGTCGGCCTGGCCGAGCATGGGGATGCGCACCAGTTCGTCGGCCCGGGTCATCCAGGCGTCGCTCAAGCCGAACTGTTCGGCGCCGACGACGACGGCGATCGGCTGCGTCAGGTCGACTTCCGTGTAGTTTTTCGTGGCGTGGGGGGAGGCGGCCAGGGAGCGGATGCCGTTCTTCTTCAGCCAGGCGAGGGTTTCTTCCGTGCTGGCTTCGGCGACGGGAACGGTGAAAAGGGTGCCGATGCTGGCGCGGACGACGTTCGGGTTGTTGACGTCGGTGCAGCGGTCGCAGACGACGAGGGCGTGGGCGCCGGCGGCGTCGGCGGTGCGCAGCATGGTGCCGAGATTGCCGGGCTTTTCGATGTGTTCGCCGATCACGACGAAGGGATTGGCGGGCAGTTTCAGGTCGGCCAGCGTGCGGCGGATCTGCGGGCAGAGGGCCAGCAGGCCTTCGGGCCGGTCGCGGTAGGCGATTTTCATGAAGACGGGTTCGGTGCACTCGAACAGGGGCACGTTCCCTTCCGCGCAGCGGGCGACGAGCGCGGGCTCGTTCTTGCCCTGGTAGAGCGCGGGGCAATAGAACAGCTTCAGGATCGGCACGCGGTTGTCGAGCGCGCGCTTGACTTCGCGGTAGCCCTCGACGATCAGCAGGGCGTTTTCGTCGCGGTGCGAGCGCTGGCGCAGCTTGACGACTTCCTTGATGCCGGCGTTCTGGAGGCTGGTGACGGGCTGGGGGACGGAGGGCATTTTTTTAAATCTCAATATCCAATGTTCAATTTCCAATATCCAATCATCAAATTCCTGACGTCTGAACTCTGGCTTCTGGTCTCTGAACTCACGACTTCCACGACTTTTTGCCGGGGGCCAGGCCGACGAGGTCGACGGACCGGGCCAGACCGTAGAGGAAGTAGAGGATGATCAGGCGGATGAACAGGAGCGGCGAATTGGCGCGGTCGGCGATGAGGGCGGCGGGGACGGCGGTGACGAGGACGAGCGGCGCGAGCAGGAACCAGGACCAGGGGGTATACAACAGGGCGAGAACGGCACCGAGCGGAACGAGCAGGAGGGCGACGAGGAAGGCGAGGGAGAAATAAATGGCGTTGGCGCCGGATTTGCCGCCGGCGCTTTTCAGGATGGTGGAATAGGCCTTGCGGTTGGCGTGCCAGAGCTGTTGGCGGTAATACTGGCGCAGGGTAGACGGTTCGCCGAGATGCGTGACGCGCAGCGCGGGCAGGGCGACCACCTGGCAGCCGGCTTGCGCGGCGCGGAAGGCGAAGTCGGTGTCTTCGCCGGTGGTGAGGGTTTCGTCGAACGAGGGCACGACGTCCAGCAGGGCGCGATTGAACAGCATGTTGCGCGTGGTAATGAGGCGGAAGGCGCCGGCCGTTACGGGCGCGGCGTCGGCGCGGCGCGCGGCGGGATTCTTGTGGTGCCAATGGGCATGCCAGGAGCGATGGATCCAGTTTCCGGATTCGGGGGGCTGCACGGGATAGCCGAGCAGGACGGGTGCCGGCTGGAGCAACCACGGCGCCGCCTGTTCGAGCCAGTCCTTGTCCGGCATGCAGTCCCCGTCGAGAAACGCGAGGGCGTTGCCCCGGGCCAGACGCAGGGCGTGGTTGCGGCAGATGGGAATGGAGGCGTCGGGATGGACGTGGCACTCGTCGAAGCCGGCTTCGCGGGCGATCTCGACGGAACCGTCGCGGCTGCCGCCGTCGATCAGGATGGTTTCGAGGCTCCAGCCTTCGGGCAGGCGCAGTTTGTCGAGCGCCGCTTTCAGGCCGGGCAGGTGCTTCGCCTCGTTGAGGGCGACGACCATGACGGATAAAACATGTTGTTCGCTCATGGCTTCCCCGGAAGTTGGTTGGCGGCCCATTGGGTCTGCGAGGCCATGCCGAGGAGGATTTGGACGTCTTTTTCGGTGAGCGTGCCGCGGGAGAGGATCCGGCGGATGCCGAGCATCATGTGGTCCGCCGTGTCGGTCGTCATGAAGCCGATGTCGAGCAGGGCCTTGCGCCACTTGGCGAACATGGCTTCGCGCATGGCGGACGGGCATTCGAGGGAGCGTTCCTGCGGCGGTTCGAAGGTGCCGGAAGCGACGAACAGCTCGTAGGCGCACACCATGACCGACATGGCGACGTTGAGCGATTTGTAGGCGTCCGACGAGGGGATGCGGATGAACTGGGTGCAGAGCGCGAGATCGTCGAGCGTCAGGCCGTTGTCTTCGGAACCGAAGAGCAGGGCGACGGGCGTGTCGAGGGCGGCTTCGAGGAGGCGGGGAGCCCATTCGCGCGGGGTCTTGGAGTGGTCGCGGTAAAGCCCGCCGCGGTTCGAGGTGCCGGCGACGAGGCCGCAATCGGCGACGGCCTCGGCGGTCGTCGCGTAGACCCGGCGGTTTTTCAGGATGTCGCCGGCGTGGCAAGCCATGGCCGCGGCTTCGTCCATGTCCATGCCGGGGCGCGGATCGACCAGCACGAGCTGCGACAGCCCCATGTTCATCATGGCGCGGCACGCGGAGCCCACGTTGCCGCCGTAGACGGTGTTCACGAGGACGATCCGGATGTTGTCGAGCGAGGTCATCGGACAGGATGATAGCGGATGGGACGGGGAACACAACCGGAGAAACGGGGGCGGGCGGGTCGCGGAAGGCGCAAACGCCGGCCCGGTTTTTCCACGCTGTGGAAAAAAGTTTTCCACGGCGTGGAAAACTTTTCTCCGGGCCCGGTCCGTCATGGTCCGGAGGTCGGCGGGACAACGAGCCCCGCCGGAGGTCCCGCGCGGCCTTATTTCTTCAGGGGGACGGGCGGGTGGAACTTCTTCATCCAGGCGAGCTGGACGATCATCATGACCTGGTTGGTGGACCAGTAGAGAGAGAGGCCGGAGGGGAAGGAGTAGAACATGAAGGTGAAGAGCACGGGCATCATCATCATCATCTTCTGCTGCTGGGGATCGCTGGTGGGGGTCATCTTCTGCTGGATCCACATGGTGACGCCCATGAACAGCGGCAGGATGTTCAGCCCGAACGGCAGGACGTTCTGGAACAGGTTTTCCGGGGTGGAGAGATCGGAAATCCACAGGAACGAGGAGAAGCGCAGCTCGATGGCGCCGCGCAGCACGACGAACAGGGCGAAGAACACGGGGATCTGGATCAGCATGGGCAGGCAGCCGCCCATCGGGTTGATCTTGTGCTCCTTGTAGAGCGCCATCATCTCCTGCTGCTGCTTCTGGGGGGTGGCCTTGTACTTCTCGCGGACGGCGGCGATGAGCGGCTGGATCTCCTGCATGTGGCGGGTGCTGACCATGGACTTGTGGTTGAGGGGCCAGAAGACGATGCGGATGAGGAAGGTCAGCAGGATGATCGCGACGCCGTAGCTGTAGGGCCAGACGTGGGCCTGGATCCAGACCATGACCTTGAGGATCCAGATGCCGACGACGCGCCAGAAGCCGAGCTGGAGCACGTCTTCCTGGTGCGGTCCGTTGGCCTTGAGTTCGGTATAGACCTTGGGCCCGACGTAGAAGGTCGCGGCTTGTTCGAGCGTCTGGCCGGCCGGAAGCTCGTAGTCGGGCATCTGGAGGGTCGCGGCGACGCGGGCGATGGGAATGGACGTGCGCGGGAAGAGGAACATGAACGTGGACTGGACGGGCTTGCCATGCCCGGCGGACACGAGACAGCGGTCGGCGCCGATGGCGGGGGTCAGGATTTGGGTGAAGTACTTGTTCTTGACCGCGACCCAATCGACCGGCTCGGGGTCTTTGTCGGGGCCGGGCACGGCCTGGGGCGTGCCGGCGCCGTCGACGGGGAACCACTTGTCGAACTTGCCGCCCCAATACTGGACGGCTTCGCTGCCCGTGAGGGTATCCACGCCGAGGAGCGGAACTTGCTGTTTCCCGTCTTCGCCGGGCAGGTTTTCCATGAAGCCGGACTGCAGGCCGTAGCCGCTCAGGGCGACGGGAGCGCCGGTGGGGTTCTCGAGCTTGTCGGCGAGGCTGACCTGGTAGCCGTCGCCGAGAACGAGCGTGCGGGTCAGGACGAGGCCGCCGGGCAGGACCTTGCGGTAGACGATGGAATCGTCCGTGGAGTCGGCGATCTCGAAGTCGGCGCGCGGGGCGAGGCCCGGATAGCCGATCGGCGCGGCCGCCGGCCGGTCGGAGAAATCGAACGTGACGGGCACTTCGGAGCCCTTTTCGGAGGGATAGCCGAGGATCGCGGCGCGGACGACGCCGGCGCCGTGCGTGGACGTCGTGATTTCCAGGCGTTCGTTGCCGAGCGTGGTGAGGACTTCGATGCTCTTTTCCTCTTCCGCGGCGGCGGGAACCGGAGTCGCCGGCGCGGCGTCGTCAGCCGCTTCCGCGGCGGCCGCGGGGGCGGCTTCGGGGGCGGCCAGGGCCGTATCGGCGGGCAGGGCGGGGGCGGCGGCCTGCTCGACGGCGGCGGGGGCCGGCTTGGCCTTGGGCGGGAACATCTTGGCGAGGAACTTCCGATCGAGGGTCGGATAGGCCAAGAACAAAGCGAAAATCAGGATGACGGGAATCAGGTCTTTTTTCTTCATAGGATCTTGCTCACTTAAATTTCGGTTGTTTGGGCGGGACGGGATCGAACCCGCCGGGGTTCCACGGGTGGCACCGGACGATGCGCCGGAGCCCCAAAAAAACGCCGTACCCTACTCCATGAACGCGGATGGCTTCCAGCATATAATTCGAGCACGACGGTTCGAACCGGCAGCAGGCCCCGAATGCGTGCTTGAGCGTTCTCTGGTAAACGCGGATGAGGAAGCAGAGCGTCGCGGCGACGGGATTCATTTCGCGGCGGGGGCCGTCAGGCCGGCCTGGGCGGCGAGTTTGAGCAGTTCGGCGACGACCTCGCCCCACGGAGCCGCCAGGATGGAACGGCGCGCGACGAGCACGACGTCCTCGGTGCGGGCCGTGAACGCGGTGCGGTTGCGGCGGAAGGCTTCGCGCAGACGGCGCTTGGCGCGCGCCCGCTCGGGGGCATTGCCGACTTTCTTGCTGGCGACGACTCCCAGCCGCAGGGAGGCGTCCGGGGCGGCGCGGAGAAACAGGACCATGCAGCGGCCGTGCCAGCGGCGGTTTTGGTCGTAGGCTTCCTGGAAGTCTTGCGTGCGGAGCAGACGCTGCTTGCGGCAGAACGTGGCGCGGACGCAAAACGCCCGGCGATTCTCCGGGGGGGCGGGAACGGCCGGGCGATCGCTGCCGGGTTGCATGGCTGGAAGCCCCGGCGCGGGGCGGGAAAGGCGTTACTTCCTGTCGCTGACGGTCAAGGACTTGCGGCCCTTGGCGCGGCGGCGGCTGAGGACCTTGCGGCCGTTGGCCGAGGCCATCTTGGCGCGGAAACCGTGTTTGCGGGCGCGCTTGATCTTGGAAGGATGATAAGTCGGTTGCATGTGCGGAGCCTTTCTTCTTTGAAATTGAAGGGCCGTGTTTAGCGTGTTTCGCGGGCGGACGTCAATCCCTTTAATGGAATTTTTACGCGCGAATCCGCTCCAATGGACTTGTTTTTGGGAGCCAGATCACCATACTTTTCGAAAACCTTAACCGCCGGTCTCGGCCGGCAAGGAGAAGCGAGACATGAAGATCCACAAGACGTTGGCGGCGTTCTGCGCGGCGGGCCTGCTGGCCTCGGCGGCGGCGCACGCGGAAGGCAACCTGCGCTATTCCATCACGGTCAGCAAGTTCGCGAACGAAGCGGGCTGGTCGGGCCGCTGGGACGTGGGCGACGGGTTCACGACGATCATGACCGACGCCCTCCAGCAGAACGGCAAGTTCATCGTGCTGGGCGACTCGGAGATGCGCGGCGAAGCGATGAAGGAACAAGACCTGGCGGCCAGCGGCCGCATGGCCGGCGGCAACAAGGCGCCGCAGATCGGCCGCATGACGCCCGCCCAGCTGCTGGTGCGCGGCTCGATCACCCACGTGCAGGACGAAACCACGGGCGGCAGCGGCGGCCTGAGCTTCAAGGGCATTTCCATCGGCGGCTCGAAGGGCAAGGCCGAAGTCAACATCACCGTCTATCTGGTGGACAGCGAGACCGGCCAGGTCAAGGCCTCCCAGAAGGTCGTCGGCCAGGCCGGCCGGCGCGGGCTGGGCGTGGGCTACAGCGGCAGCGCCTTGGGCGGCCTCGGCGGCAACCTGGAAGGCTTCAAGAACGACAACGTCGGCAAGGCCTGCGAAGACGCCGTCGTCCAGTGCGTGGAATTCCTCGAGAAGCAGCTCGAGAGCATTCCGTGGGAAGGCTCTATCATGCTGGCGAGCGCCGACAAGCTCGTCATCAACCGCGGCACCCGCGAAGGCGTTTCGACCGGCATGAAGTTCAAGGTCGGCAAAACCGAAGAGCTGATCGATCCCGACACCGGCGAAGTGCTCGACGTCGAAATGACGACTCTCGGCACCACCGAAGTGACCGAGGCCAAGGAAAAGATCGCCTACTGCACGCCGCTGGATGGCGCGGAAAAAGGCATGAGCGTCATGCCCGCGAACTGATCCGGTTCGATCCGTCCAATGCCGCCGGGTTTCGCGAGGGACCCGGCGGTTCCGTTCCCGGCCTCGCCCAGGAGATTCGACCATGGAAAACGCTTCCGTTCCCGCCGTGCCCCCCGCGCCGGCCGCCGATTCGGCCGTGCGGCACCACTATCCCTTGGCCATCCGCCAGGCGTCTTTCGGGACCGCCCTGGGCCTGTTCCTGAAAACGATGCCGTACGCGCTGGCGCGCTTCGGCATCCTGGTCGTCGTGTCGCTGGTGACCATCGTCTGGGCGCTGCTCACGTTCGGCGGCGCGGCCTGGACGGGCAACAAGATCCATCCGATCGTCGGCTGGGGCTGGTTCGCGGTCGGCGCCGGCGTCTACGGCTGGGCCTGGTATTTCGTCGTCCGCTACGGTCTCTACTTGATCAAGTGCGGGCACGTCGCGGTGCTGACGGAACTGGTGACGCGCGGACAGGTCGGCAACGGGAACGAGGGCATGTTCGCCTACGGCAAGCGCATCGTGACCGAGCGCTTCGTCCAGACCAACGTGCTGTTCGCCATGGATCTGCTCGTCGAAGGCGTCGTGCGCGCCTTCAACCGCACGCTCGACTGGGTGGCCAACCTGCTGCCCATTCCCGGCATGCAGGGACTGATGAACATCGTCAAGGCCCTGCTGCGCAGCGCCTCGACCTACATCGACGAAACGATCTTCTCGTATCTCCTGGCCCGCAACGAAACCAACCCCTGGCGCGGCGGGCAGGACGGACTGATCTACTACTGCCAGAACGCCAAGCCCATCCTCAAGACCGCCATCTGGGTCGTCGTGCTCGACAAGGTGCTCACCGTGGCGCTGTGGGGCGTCATGCTGCTGCCCGCGTTGCTGGTGGCCAAGCTGTTCCCGGACGGGACCGCCGCCATCTGGACCTTCGCGGTCGCCGTGCTGTTCGCCGCCAACGCCCGCAGCGCGTTCCTCGAACCCCTCTTCCTGATCATGGTCATGACCACGTTCCACGTCAGCGTCGAGAACCAGCCCATCAATCTCGAATGGGATGCCCGCCTGACGTCCCTCAGCGGCAAGTTCAAGGAACTCAAGGACAAGGCCGCCGCCTGGGTCTCCGGCCAGCCGGCGCCCTCCGCCTCCTGAGCGCGTTCCGGATCGTACCGTCGCGAAAGAACCCCATGCGGATTCGTCATGCCATGTTTTGCCTGTGCCTGGGGTGGCCGTTGGCCGGGTGGGGCGGGGATCCGCCCGCCAACGACGTTTCCAACATCACCGAATATTTGGAGGGGAAGTTCCAGATTCCGGAGCAACCGCTTCCCGAAACGCCGCCGGGTTCCAACGACCTCGTCGCGGCGGATGGCCGGATTTTCCGCAACGCCCAGGTCTGGAAGAGCGAGCCGGACGGCTTGACCTTTCACCACGACGAGGGGCTGACCAAGCTGGAGTTTCCGCTGTTGCCGGAAGCCTGGCGCCAGAAATACGGATACGACCCGGAAGCGGCGGCGGCCTATCGGCAGTTGGTGGCCGATGCGATCCGGGAAGCGGACCGGACCCAGCAGATGCTGCGCGAGCAAATCGCCGCCGACCGGGCCAAACCGAATCCGGAATAATCCCGTTGGCCGCGCCGGTTTTGCCTGGCGCGCGCATAGGGACGGGATGGACCCGCAAAAACGATCCGCGCCGGCAAGCAAACGGCCGGCGGGGTGGTCGCGCGAAGCGCTCAGCCGAGTTCGACGAGGCACTGGCGTTCGCGGCCGTCGTCGACGAGATGGATGGCGCGGTCGGGCTGGTCGGCGCCGTCGACCGCGACGCGCCGGACGGTGTCGGCGGCGGGGGCGGTCTTGCGGATTTCGACGTGGTAGAACGTGTCGCGGTAGCGGTAGGTGAGCTTGAAGCCCGGCCAGTCCGCCGGCAGCAGGGGGGCAAAGGTGAGGACGTCGACCTCGAGGTGGAACCCGAGCAGGTCTTCGACGAGCAGGCGGTAGAGCCAGGACGCGGAACCCGTGTACCAGCTCCAGCCGCCGGCGCCTTCGTGGCCGGCGGCGGTATAGACGTCGGCGGCGAGCACGTAGGGCTCGAGCTTGTAGGTCGCGGCGCGCTCGGGGGTGTCGCCGTGGCGCACGGGGTTGAGATACTGGAAGATTTCCCAGGCGACGTCGCCCTGCCGGAGGGCGGCAAAGGCCATCGCGACCCAGACGGCGGCGTGGGTGTACTGCCCGCCGTTTTCGCGCACGCCGGGCACGTAACCCTTGATGTAGCCGGGATCCCACGGGGCGGCGTCGAACGGCGGATCGAACAGGCGCACGAGCCGCAGCTTGGGATCGACGAGGCGTTCGCGGACGGCCTGCAGGGCGGTGCGGGCGCGGGCGGGATCGCCGGCGCCGCTGAGCGCCGCCCAGCTCTGCGGAATGGAATCGATCTGGCATTCGGGGCTGGCGGCCGAACCCAGCGGGGTGCCGTCGTCGAAAAACGCGCGCAGGTACCATTGGCCGTCCCAGGCCTGGGCGTCGAGGTGCGCGGAGAGGTTTTGCGCCTCGCGGTCGCAAACGGCGGCGAAATCGGCGTCGCCGTGGCGGGCGGCGAGCGCGCCGAACTCGCGCAGGACGCGGTGCAGGAAGAACCCGAGCCAGACGCTTTCGCCGCGGCCTTGGTGGCCGACGCGGTTCATGCCGTCGTTCCAGTCGCCGGTGCCCATGAGCGGCAGGCCGTGGGAACCGAAGCGCAGGGCGCGGCGGATGGCGCGCGCGGCGTGTTCGTAGAGCGTGGCGTGTTCGTCGGTGACGCGCGGCTGGTCGTAGACGGATTCCTCGTGGTCGGCGAGGGGCCGGGCGTCGAGGAAGGGGCGGGTTTCGTCGAGGAGGCCGACGTCGCCGGTGGCGGCAACGTAGCGGCACAGGACCAGCGGCAGCCAGAGCAGGTCGTCGCTGATGCGGGTGCGCACGCCGCGGCCGATCGGCGGATGCCACCAGTGCTGGACGTCGCCGTCCTTGAACTGGCGGGAAGCGCTTAGCAGGAGATGTTCGCGGGTCAGCCACGGGCATTCGCGCAGGAAGGCGAGGGAGTCCTGCAGCTGGTCGCGGAAGCCGTAGGCGCCGCCGGACTGGTAGAACCCGGTGCGGCCCCAGAAGCGCGAGGACAGGATCTGGTAGAGCAGCCAGTGGTTGACGAGGAAGTCGACCGAGGCGTCGGGCGTTTCGACGTAGATGCCGCCGAGCTGGCGCTTCCAGAACGCCCAGACTTCTTCCAGCGCCTGGCGGGCGCCGCTGGGACCGGCCTGGTGGCGCAGCCAGCCGCGGGCTTCGTCCTCGTTGCGCGCGGCGCCGAGGCAGAAGACGATCTGGATCTGCTCGCCCGGCGGGATCTCGAACCGGGACTGGATCGCGGCGCAGGGATCGAGCCCCGCGCCGACCCGGTTGGACAGGTGCTCGCGCCGCAGGGCGGCCGGCGCGGCGAGCGAGCCGTTGCGGCCGATGAATTCGGTGCGGTCGGCGGTCAGCGTGCGGTCTTCGCCGCTGCAGTGGAAGAACGCGATCCGGTCGGCGAAATCGAGGCTGAACGCGTTTTGCGCGAAGAGGGCGCCGCTTTGCGGATCGAGGCGGGTGACGACGTGCATGGCGCTGGCGTCGCGCTGCTCGCCGAGCACCCATTCGCAGTAGCCCGCGACGGAGACCCGCCGCGGCCGGTCGGTGCGGTTGTGCAGCGTGATCGCCGTGAACTTGAGCGGGGCGCCGACGGCCACGTAGACGGTGGTCTCGGAGAATAGGCCGTCGCGCTCGTGTTCGAAGATCGTGTAGCCGTGGCCGTGGCGGCAGACGTAGGGCGCGGCGCGGGGGGCGGGCCCGGGCATGGGCATCCAGACCCGGCCGGTCTCGTCGTCGCGGATATAGAACGTCTCGCCGCTGGGATCCTCGACGGCGTCGTTGTGCCACGGCGTGAGCCGGAACTGGTGGGCGTTCTCGCTCCAGGTGGCGGCCGCGCCGGATTCGCCCACGACGGTGCCGAAGGTCGGATTGGCCAGGACGTTGACCCACGGGGCGGGCGTGGTTTGGCCGGGATCGAGCTGGACGACGTATTCCCGGCCGTCGGGCGTGAACCCGCCGAGGCCGTTGAAGAACTTCAGCTCGCGGAACGGCAGCGGCGCCGGCGGTTCCTCCGGCGGGGCTTCGCGCGCGGGCACCAGCTCGGGCACGTCGGACTCGGACAGGACGCGCCGGTCGATCTGGTCGGCCAGGGTGCCGTAGCGGTCGCTGAACACCAGCCGGGCAACCGCGCGGAACAGGACGCGGTCTTCTTCGGGCACCTGGTCGACGTTGCGGGCGAAGATGCCGCCGGGCTGGTCGAGCAGCTTGCCTTCGGTGCCGGCCTGCACGAGGCCGACGATGGCGTCGAGCAGATCCTGGCGGTAGCCCGCGAAAGCTTCGGACCAGATGACGAGATCGGCTTCGAGGCCTTTTTGGCGCCAGTAGCCGTGGGCCTGCACGAGCTGGCGGACGAGATCGAGGTTGGCGACGTCGGAGATGGACAGCAGCACGATGGGCCGGTCGCCGGAAATGCCGTAGCTCCAGAGCGCGGCCTGGTTCCGGCGGTTGGCGGCGATGGCGCTGGCCCGGCCGCGCCGCTGCGGGCCCGCGAAGAACAAGGAACCGGCCAGGCGGGCGTAGTGCTGGACGTCGGCTTCGTGCGCGCGCAGCTGGTGCAGGAGCACCTGGCTGCGCGTCCAGGCCAGCGAGAACACGCGCTCGGCCAGCCGCGGGTCGCGGCAGCGGTCGAGGTAGGTTTCGGCGGCTTCGCGCGTGGCGGCGACGCCGAGGAACGCGTTGACGCGCACGGACGCGCCCGCTTCGATGCGTACGCGGTAGCGGATGGCCGCGCAGGGATCGAGGACGAACCCGGCGCGGTCGGGCAGCGGGCCGGGCAGATCGAGCGCGGCCGGATCGCGCACGGACCGGTTGCGGCCGAGGAACGCCGCGCGGTCGGTCTCGCACGACGCGCCGCGCAGCAGATGGCCGCCTTCCACGCCGAGGGCGTGGAACGCCCACGGCGGTTGTTCGTCGGCCGCCCGCGGCCGCCGGGAAAACAGCAGCGCCGCCTTGCCGGCCAGCGGCGCGGCGGTCACGAACAGCTTGTGGAAGGCGGGATGCGCGGCCTCGGCCCGGCCGTCGAGCAGGACGATCTCGGCGTAGCTGGTGATTTCGACCGTGCGCGCGCGGCGGGAGAGATTGGTCAGCGTCAGTTGCCGCAGCTCCATGTCGTCTTCGGGGCAGACGGCCACCTGCAGCTTATGCTGGAATTGGTGGGCGACGGAATGGAAGTCGGCGCCGCCCTGCGAAAAAACGGCTTCGTAGCGGTCGCAGGCCGTGCCGAGCGGCCGGGCGGTGGGCGCCCAGGTCGCGCCGGTGTCCACTTCCTTGAGATAGAAGAAGAAGCCGTGGACGTCCTGCGCGGAATCCTCGCGCCAGCGGGTGACGTCGAGTCCCTGCCAGCGGCTCGCGCCGCCGCCGCCGTTGGTGATCATGACGTGGTAGCGGCCGTTGGAGAGCAGATGGACTTCCGGCGCGGGGGTGTCGGCGGTGTCGAAGGAACGCGCGATGGCCTCGGCGGCCTCCGGCGCGCGCGCGCCGGCGGTTTCGGCCACGGCGGCGGTCGCTTTCGCGTGCGGCCGGGCGAGCGGAATGCGTTCCTGCAGCAGGAGCGCGGCGGACCGCAGGCGGAGATCCGCCAGGAAGCGGCGCTGCATGGGCTGGTCGTTGAGCACGGCGTCGTAGGCCAGCAGGCTCATGCCGCCGTGGTGCGCCATCCAGGAGCGAACGAGCGCGAACGATTCGCCGGCCGGCACGCGCGCCGGAGTGTGGTCCACGGCTTCGTAGAGGCCGAAGCGGCCGACGGCGCCGCCGGCGGCGAGCCGCCGCAGGTTGCGCGCGGCCGCCTTGGGGGCCACCATCAGGGCCAGCGCGGAAGCGTAGGGCGCCACGACGAGATCGTCGGCCAGGCCGCGCTTCATGCCCAGCAGCGGCACGCCGAAGGGCCGGTACTGGTAGACGTGGTTGGCGTCCACTTGGTTGTAGCCCGATTCGGAAATGCCCCACGGCAGGCCCGTCTGCCGCCCGTAGCGGATCTGGCGGCGCACGGCGCCCTGGCATGCCGCGTGCAGCAGCGTCCCGGGATAGGTGGGCATCACCAGCATCGGCATCAGGTATTCGAACATCGAGCCGCTCCACGACGCCAGCACGGGCGGCCCGCCGCCCGGCGCGAGCCGCCGGCCCAGATGGAACCAGTGGTCGAGCGGCAGCTGGCCGCGCGCCACGCCGATGAAGCTGCCGAGGCGGCACTCGGACGCCAGCAGATCGTAGTAGCTCGGATCGCGCCGCCGCGCGTCGAGGTTGTAGCCGATCGCCAGCAGGTGCCGGTCGGAATCGTAGAGGAAGTCCAGGTCTTGCTCGTCCAGTTCCGCGCAGCGGTCCGCGGCGCGCCGGCAGGCGGCGATGCGTTCCGCGGCCCGCTCGCTCGCGACCGCGAGCCACTCCGTCCAGCGGCGGGCGAATTCCGTTTCCGGCGCCTGCGCCAGGCGCGGTTCCCAGCGGTGCCGCAGGGTGGCCAGCGCGTCCAGCGTCGGGGCGGTTTCGGTTTCCCGCGCCAGATCTGCCCAGCGCGGCGCGTCCGCATCGGGCGCCGCATCGGGCGCCGGCGGCGGTTCAGCCGCGGCCCACGGCGCGAAATGGCGGATTTCGCCGGCGAGATCGGCGCATTGGCGCTGCAGGGCCGCGCACCAGAACGACAGGTTTTCGTCCGGCGCCAGCGCCGGGGTTTCCGCTTCGAGCGCGGCGCGGAAGTGCTCCACCGTGCGCAGCGCTGCGCGCAGGGTGGGCGGCCCGTCGCGCAGGGCGGCGGCCTCGGCGCGAAGGCGGTCGGCGCTCTGGCGCAGCGCGACGGCCGGCAACGGCGTGTCCAGCCGGTGCGCGGCGGAATCGATTTCCTCCAGCAGGACGCCGATGGCGTCGGCCAGCCCGTCCCGCCAGCGCGGCGGCAGGAGGGGGCCGCGCGCCGCTTCCCGCAGGCCCTCGCGCACGACGACCAGCAGCGCCGCGAGGTTGCCGCTGTCCACCGTCGAGACGTACAGCGGCCGCAGCGGCTGGAGGGTGCGCAGGTCGTACCAGTTGTAGAAGTGCCCGCGGTAGCGTTCCATCCGCTCCAGCGCGTCGAGGGCGCGCGTCGTGCGGTCGAGGAAGCCGCCGGCCGGGAGATAGCCGAAATCGACCGCCGCCAGGGCGCTGGCCAGGCCCAGGCCGACGTTGGTCGGCGAGGTGCGGTCCGCGATCGCCGGCGCCGGGATTTCCTGGAAGTTGTCGGGCGGGAGCCCGTGGGTGGTTTCGTTCGCGAAATGCTCGAAGTAGGCCCAGGTCCGCCGCGCCAGCCGGCGCACGAACGCGGTTTGCGCCGCGTCCAGGGGGCGCGCGCGCGGCGCGCGGGGGCGGCTGACGAACCACGCCAGCGCCGGGGCGGCGGCCCAGATCCCGAC